>Ga0101945_1000087_pt1 | contig 228671 bp, 174 predicted proteins | sample DewCreD2012metaG_2_FD_75246 | JGI IMG/M metagenome (GOLD analysis project Ga0101945, IMG submission 75246) | Hot spring sediment bacterial and archeal communities from British Columbia, Canada, to study Microbial Dark Matter (Phase II) - Dewar... ... | reverse complement strand
GCTCGAACGGCATGGATTTCGGAGACCTCGCATGTCCCCAATCACCCTAAGCTCATTTCGAACGCCCGCTTCGCGGACTTCGCTCGCGAAAGGGCGCTTGGGCCTCAATCGGGGGTCGCTCGCACCCAGGCGATATTCAGTCGCCCGCACGCGCGGGCTTGCTGGTGGAAAGAGGCTGGTCCGCATCCGTGCCGCAATTTCATGGCGAGGAGGTGGCAAGCGGTGAGATCGAAGGGAGACGCGACAGTACGTGGAAGCGACGACTTCCTGGCGCGCCCGGGGGGACTCGAACCCCCAACCCTTGGATCCGAAGTCCAATGCTCTATCCAATTGAGCTACGGGCGCACATCAGGTTCGGAGCATAGCACACCACTTCCGACATCGTCCAGAGGCATCCTCCGCGCATAAGGCGAGCCCACCCACGGGCAGAAGCACGCACGAAGAGCAGTCCGACCTAGCGGACGTCGCACGTAGCCCCACGGTTCGGCGTTTCATCCCTTTGACTCAGGGAGGATCGGAGCGCCCCGACTTTTTGTGCGAACCAAAACTCACCGCTCTTCCCAAACGCGGACAAATTCCCTATAATTTCGGCCTATGCCGAAACGACAACGGAAAAAGACGCCAGAGCTCGAACAGGTTCGGGAGCGGCTTCTGCGGGTGCGCGCTCCGCTCTCTCAACAAGACTTCGCTCGCCGTCTGGGCATCTCCCAACAGCGGTTGAGCCATATCGAGCGGCGGGGCTTGCCCTCGGCCGATTTCTACATGGCCTTAGTGCGCGCAGGCTACTCCTTGGATTGGCTCTTCACCGGACAGGGTCAGCCGCGCCGCACGCCGGCGCCCCGTCCGAAGCCGCTGTTCACTTCTCCGTATCCGGAGTTTCACGAATTTTTAGCTGACCCGCAGCTCTCCGGTTCGGCCACGTTCGAGGAGTTGCAGATCCTCGATCGGCTCCGCTTCGGCAAGAAGGGACCACCTTCGAAGTATTTCTACTATTGGAAGCTCCAGCAGCTCCGCCGCTCGGGCAGAAGGGCATAGTCCGACGACGGAGGGCGCCGGTGGAGCGCACGCCGGCCGTTCGGGTCGGTCGCCAGCGGTATCAATACGACGCCCGAAGGAGGGTGAGTGTAGAGTCGCTCTGAGATCCCGCATCGGGATCGCCTCGCTCACCCTCGATGGGAGGCGAGTGTCCGCTCGCGCAAGCCGCTTGCGGGAGAACGTCATCGTGAGCAAACGTGGACAAACTCTATTGAACCCGGCCTCCGAACCTGGCGTGAGCGAACCAAAGGTGAGCCCTTTTGCGAGTGCCCTATTACTGCAATTGAGCCCGCGAAGCGGGCATCCGAGATGAGTCGTCTTGTGGTCGCCCCATTCCCCATCACGCCTGCGAAGCCAGCAGGCGTCCGAATGTCACCCAGAGCGAGCGCGAGCGAACCCGGGGAACGAAGCCCCCGAAGGGGGCTCATCGTCATCCCCTATGATTCATCAGGTCTCGCGTCACGGTCGCCGAACGCAGGCTCAGCGCAAGAGCTGGCGCAAGGTGCCCGTGGAGAGAGCCAGGTCCAAGCATGCCACGTTGTACGCATAGAGCGCGGCCAGATAGTTCTCTCTCGCGCGCTGCAGGCGCGTCTGCGCATCGGTGACCTCGAGGCTGGTCGTCACGCCCGCCTCGTACCGATGGCGCGCCTGTTCCAGCTCGCGTTCGGCCAACCGCAAGCCGCTCTCGGCGACTTTCACCTGCTCCTCGGCTGAGCGCAACCCATCGAGGGCGAGGCGCACTTCCAGCTCGATGTGGCGTCGCAGGTCTTCCGTTCGAGCGCGCTCCTGCTGCCAGGCGGCGTGCGCCTCCGCTTGGCGCGCTTCGCGTCGGCCACCATCGAAGAGCGGAAGCCGTAGGACAAATCCATACGTGCGCGTGGGCACGGTGCGCGCAGCGCTTGAACCGATGGTCCCGTAGTCGGCGAACCCTACGAGCGACGGGAGCCGTTCCCATCTCGTCGCACGATAGGCCAACTCCGCGGCGGCTTCGCGCTCCTGCTGCGCCGCATAATCGGCGCGCGAGCGCCATGCCGTCCGAAGCGCCTGCTCTACAGTGGGCATCTCCATCGGCGTGTACGTGAGCGCATCCGTCAGCTGCAGCTCCATCTCCAGCGGAAGGCCGAGCGCCTTGAGCAACTCCAGGTGCGCGCGCCGGCGCTCGGTCTCGGCGATGAGCAGCTGCTGCCGCTCATGGGCGAGCTGCACTTCAGCGCGCGTGACCTCGATGCCGACCCCCGTGCCCGCGGCCTTTTGATCACGCGCGAGCTGGAGCAGCGCTTCCGCCAAAGTGACGTTGGCGCGTGCCGTCGCCAGCGCGGCTTCGGCGCGCAGCGCGGCCAAGTACAGGCGTGCGACCTGACCCGCTACGTGATCGCGCACGCGTTCGAGATCGGCTCGGGCGGCGTCCACGCTCGCACTCGCCGCCTGGAAGCGACGCACGAGACTGAGATCGAAAAGCGTTTGCGTGGCCGTCGCACGCAGATCAAAGGTCGCGAACGGCCCGACGAAGGGGCGAAAGCCCGGCAACGGAATGCGTATGCCCAAGGCTTCGAGATTCACGGTGCGGTTGTGTTCTTCAAGCGACGCCTCGACGTGCGGTAAAAGCGCTGCGCGCACGTCATCTTGTTGCGCCCGCGCCCGGCGAAGCTGTTGCTCGGCCACGCGCACGCGCACATCTCCCTCCGGAGCGAGTGCCAGTGCGACGGCTTCTCTCAGGCTCAGTGAGAGCCTGGGACGCGCCCCTCGATCGAAACCTGCCGTCTCGTCCTGTGCCACGCCCGCTGAAGAAAGGGCCAAGAGAACGAAGAACGCTGAAGCGAGCGTCCCCCATCGTCCGCTACGGTTCCGCCGAAGACGTGCGAGTAATCCTTCGCACATCTCACCACCTCCGAGGAAGGGACATGCTGCGGATTCGATCGCCATCATGCGGACATTGTGCTCGAGATATCGTCCCCTGTCAAAAAAACCGACAAGCGCTTCGCGCGCCTTCGAGATGAATCCGCTCGATCCGAGCCAAAGGCGCTGGACAACGCGCATTCGCTTGAGTAAATTCTGCGCGGGAGGCGCGGCGGTGGACGCTTGGGCGAAGCGAAGCGGAATCGTGGTGGGATTCTCACTTCTCCTCGCGCTCGCTTTGTGCGCTTCGCCTGCACCGCATGATCCCGTACTCCTCATTCGCATGCCGGATGAGACGGCTCTGGCGCGCGATCCTTCGGAGGCCGACATCGCCCGCTTCGTGGCCGAGCGACACGCGTTTTTGCAGATGACGCCTCACGATCTCGCACGAGATAAGGCCTTCGCGCGTCAAGTGCTCGGCCAGCGGCAGATCTTCGAGGAGCTGGCGGCCTTTCACGCCCGAGAGCGCATCCCGGCACGCGTGCGGTTCATCCCCTGGGCCGATGCCTTTCGCTTTTTCGCCGACTATGTCTCGGACCGAAGCAATCCCCCCGTGGTCGCGCAACTGGGCGATACCTGGGCGGCCTATTTTCGCTCGCTCGGCGTCGTGGCCTACGAACGGCGGCACACCTGGGATGTGCGCGTGCTCTGGTACTGGAAGGACATGATCGCGCCCCAGGAGATCGCCACAGGCAGCGGGTTCTTGAACGCGTGTCGTCGGCTTCAGGATGCCCCGCCGCCGGGGCTCGTCGCTCCGCTGGCGATCCCGACGGCTCCGGATTGGAATCTGCTGCACGATCTCTCGGTCTGGCTCTACAACGCCGGAGTTCCCGCGCTCATCTCGACCGAGAAGAAGCTCGGGCTGCTGCCCTGGAAAGAAGCCGTCTTCGCTGGTCCCGAAGGCGAACGCGCCGTCGCCTTTCTCGTTGACCTCGCCCGACACGGGTATATCGCGCTCCCGGAGAAACGGAGCGCGGAATTGGCCGAGGATTTCCTCGCGCGAAAGTACGCGATGGTCATCCTCGGACCGTGGCTCATCAAGCTGGCCGAGGAGAAGCTGGGTCCTGACTGGCGCGTGCAGATCGGTACGGCGTTGCCGCCGCCGATTGGCTCAGCCGCCGCCGCGACGATGAAGGGTGGATCGTTGCTCGTCGTCCTGGATCCGACGCGCGGGCGCGACCCCGAAGGCGTTGACCGCGCCCGGCGGCTGGTGGACTTCTTCACTTCTCCGGAGAGCCAGCGGCGGTACACTGAGGCGCTCGGTGCCCTCCCGGCCAATGAGGAGGCGCTCGCGGCATCCCCTTACGCCGATCTCTTCCAGATGGCGCTGGAGCGCGGACGCCTCTATCCGCAACTGCCGGAATGGGCGCCGGTGGTCGAGAATCTGGCGACGCGAGACAACCTCTATGCCTTCTGGAAACGGCTGTCGGTTTTGACCGATCTGCCTGCGACGGCGACCGAGGCCGAGCACATGGCGCGCGCCAGGCTGATTCTGGCTGCCCTACACTCGGCAGAAGCCGACATCAATCGCGAGCTGTCCCCGGGCCGATTCGCGCTCCTGCGACCGTGGCTTCTGGCGCTGGGAATGCTGCTTCTGGCGGTGGCCGCGCTCTCGCTCTGGCATCGCCAGGTGGAACGACGACGCATCGAAGAACTCCGACGGGCGCGCGACCTGCTGGCCACACTGCAACGGCGCGTGGCTTCGACCAGAGACGCCGACGGCGCTGCGTCCTCCTCGGCTTCGTCCGAGAGCCCCACATGGGCCGCCACAGGCTATCCCGCTCTCTATCTCGATGCGACCGCCCGCAGGATTTATCTTCGCCGATCGCCCGCGCACCCTCTGGAAGAAGTCCTTCACGGAGCCGAATATGACCTGTTTCGGCATATCATCGAGTGCCTTCAGGTCGGATGGCGCGATACGCACTGGATCTGGAGCTATGTCATCTGGCCGACGGCGCAGCCGAAATTCCCCAAAGAAGCCTTCGCCACTCACTGTACGAAACTGCGCAAGAAGATCGAAACCGTCTGGCAGCTCGGTCCGATGCTGGGCCGAGGCGCTCGTCGAAGCGGCGTGATCCCCATCGAAGTGAAGGACGTGCATTTCTACACCGATGCCCCTCCGGAAGGAACGGCCTTCCCGATCTGGAGCTTGTTCCGCGCGTCCGAACAGGCCATGAGGGCGCACAAAGAGGGCTCTTGGGCCGAGGCCCGCCGACAGGTCGAAGAGGTGCTTCGTCGAGACCCGGAGAACTGGCTGGGGAATACCCTCCTCTGCCATCTCGTTCTCCATAATCGCATCTCCACCGACGACCCCTTGGTGCAAAAGGCGATCGCGTTCGCTCACCAGCAAAAGGCCCATTACGAACGGGTGCTCGAAAAACTCGACGCTTTCCCCCAACAGAGGATGGACGCGCAACAGCGAGAGCGGATTCGATCCCGATACGAAGCTCTTCAATTCATCACCTCCAGCCTGCCTCTGCTCGAATCGGAACCTTCGGCCGCAAAGGAGCAACGGCCCTGGAGAGACCGGGCGAGCTTCATGGCCTGGATCAACTACCTCGATGGAACGAATCAGGCGCTCCCCGAAGAGGAAGTCAAAACCCTTCGGGAGATCCAACGCTTCCTTCATCGGTGCCTGTATTGGGCATCCGCAGCGGACGTGGATGAGCAGTTTCGCTCTTTCCTCCAAGACCTCGTCTGGGATCGCACCACCTGGCCAGAGGAACGGCTGCCGCGCAGTAAGAAGACCTTCAAAGGTCGAGCACGGGATTACGTCATAGCAGGCCTTTATGGCCTTCGCGACGATGAAGAATCCAAGGCGATCACGAAAGCGCAAAATCTGAGAAAGCTGTGGGGCATAAGGGCGCAGATCCGAAAGGAACTTCAACAAGAGCCCACTTCCGAGCAACTCGCTTACGCCTGTCGGCAGCGCTATGGGTGGAGCCAGACGCTCGTAGATCGGCTTCTGGAGCTAGAACGCTCACGTCCTTTATCGTCGCGGGATGAGCGTTGGCCCAGGCGCGCATTATAGGTCCGCCGCGTTGGAAATATTTCCCACAAATAAAAGCCGGGACGCCGGTGCTTCCGAGGGGAGTCGCTTTCGATCGGAAGCATCGCGTCAGAATCTTTCGGTTGGGAGGCTTCTATGAGAAAGTTTGGGCTCGTAGCCGTAGCGATAGGACTCCTGGGATGGCCGGGTGTTCCTGTCACCCATTCGCAGGAGGCTCAACGGGTCAAAGACGTCGTCGTTCTGCCGCGGGTCGTGCACGGGGGCGATCCCCAATCGAAGTTTTGCTTCGTCAAGGTGCTGCCGGTGATCGCCTTCTCCGATTCCGAGGTGAGTCATCCCGGTCAGTTCGCCAACCGTCACGACTGGGCGCTTTCGGAAGACGGCGAGGAACCGCTGACCTTCGGCATTGATGATTTCTTCGAGCTGAGCTTCGACCTCGTGCTCATCGGGACGCCCCCGGGGACGAAATTCGCCGAGCGGAAAGAGGCGGGGATCATCATCACCACGAGCAGTGCCGGAGAGGGGCAATACCTCGTCAACACGGATGCGCATGAGGTGGTCGCCTTCGGTGGACCGTTCCCCTTCTTCAAGTTCGACCTGAGCTACAATTCCGGCGATGTCATCACGCTGGGGATCAAGTACTTCCGCGATACCGATGGCAAGCGCAAGATCATCTACCGGGCCAACGACAAGACGAGTCCGGCGCTGGAGTTCACCAATCTCGAACAGGGGATTCCCGGTCCGTTCTTCATCAAAGGCTACATCCAGACGGTGATCAACACGGAGGATCCGAAAAATAGCGCGGCGGCCGGATTCACCAACATTCGGTGGAATGGCAAGCTGTTGACGGGCGGAACGACGGTGGGCGATTGCCGGTGAGAACGGCCTCGAGCTCTTCTCGTGGTCCGGGTCCTCGAGCGATCAATTTCCCGGCAGTCTCTCCGGGGACCCCCGGATCACGGCTTCCATTCCCCGACCGGTCGGAGCCCGGTCGGGGATCGAAGCACATGGGGACGAGCGCATCGGTGTCCGCTGGGAGGTCATCATGCATCGGATCATATCGCGTCGGCTTTTCGTATCGTGGCTCGTTGCGCTTGGGGTGACGGCCACTGGGCTCGCCCAGTTCAGGGCAGGAATTCAGGGGACCGTCACCGATCCTACCGGAGCCGTCGTCGCCGGAGCGACGGTCACGCTCACGAGTCTGGAGACGGGCAAGACGCAACAAGTCGTCACAAGCGCTGAAGGGTTCTATCGCTTCTCGGGTCTGCCCCCGGGGACGTATCGGATCACGGCGGAATACCCCGGCTTCAAAAAGAAGGTCATCGAGCGCGTGATCGTCCGCGCCGAAGAGGTTCACGGTCTGGATCTCGTTCTCGAACCGGGCGAGATCACCGAGACGCTCACCATTGAGGTGAGTGGCGAGACGGTCGCCCTACACACTGAGAATCCCGACGTGACCCGCGCGGTGACGACGCGCGAGGTGCTGCGGCTGCCGCAGTTCGGGCGCGATCCTTACGAGCTGATTCGTCTGACGCCGGGCGTTCTGGGTCTCGGCGCGCGCGGCAGCCGGGGCGAATCCGTCGGGCTTCCGAACACGACCGGTCCCGGAGGATCGAACGTCTCGATCTTCCAGGTCGAGAATCAGGTTCCCATCAGCGCCAACGGCCAGCGCCTGTCGGCCAACAACTACATGATTGACGGCGTCAGCGTCAACAGCCTGGGTTGGGCCGGAGCGGCCGTCGTCACGCCCAATCAAGAATCGGTCAAAGAGATTCGCGTCCTCTCCAGCGCCTATTCGGCCGAATACGGACGCAATACGGGCGCGCAGATTCAGGTCGTCTCCCAGAACGGAACGAACGACTTTCACGGCAGCGCTGTCATCAAGTACAACGATCCCGATCTGAACGCCTTCAATCGCTGGGGCGGGATCACCGGCGATCCGAATCAGGATGCGCCGCCGGTGCGCGTGGAACAGCTCTATCGTCAATTTGCCGGAAGCCTCGGCGGGCCCATCCTCAAGAACCGGCTCTTTTTCTTCTTCTCCTACGAGGGTCTGCGCAGCAACAACACAGACTTCGCGAGCACCTGGATCGAGACGCCGGAATTCCGGCAACTGGTTCGGCAGCAACGCGCCGGAGGGGTGACGGCGCGGATCTTCGAGGCGGAGGGGATCGCGCCGCGCGCTCTCACCGTTCTGCCCGCGGACTGCTCGCTCTTCCTCAACGATCCGCGACGCTGCCGAGCGGTCACGGGAGGTCTGGACATCGGGTCGCTCACGGGAAGCCTCGGTCGCTATGTTCCCGTGAGCAATACGACGGGGGGAGGGCTCGATGGCATCCCCGACGTTCACTTCGTTCGCGTCGCCCTGCCCACCATCACGCGCGGCGATCAGTTCAATGCCCGCGTGGACGTCACCCGCGGCAACGATCAGTTCGCCGTGAGCACCTACATCACGCGCCGCAACGACTTCAAGAACGTCGCTCAGAGTCGTCCCATCGGAGACCTGCGCTCCCGACCGATGAATTCGGCGGGCACGGTGACCTGGATTCGCACGCTCTCGCCCACGCTGCTCAACGAGTGGCGCGCGAACTTCACCCGCTTCGCCTTCAACGAAGTGAAGGACAATCCCGAGGCCAATTGGGGCATTCCCCGGGTGGAGGTCGAGGGTCCGGCGGCTCTGCGGTTGGAGATCGGCGTGATCCGATCGGAGACGACGCCGGGCATCTTCGCTCAGAACACCTACGAGGTTCGAGATACGCTCACCTGGGTGCGAGGCAACAAGACGCTCAAATTCGGCGCGGAGATTCGCCGCGAGCAGGACAACAACAATCTGGCCGGCGGTGCCCGCCCGCTCTACGTCTTTCGTGGCCTGTACGACCTGGCCAACGACGCGCCGTATCTGGAAGCCATCAATGCCGATCCGGGCACCGGGCTTCCCGCCGATGCGCAACGGTACTTCCGCTACACCTTTTACGGCGTCTTCGTCCAGAACGACTGGAAGGTGCGTCCCAACCTCACGCTGAATCTCGGCCTGCGCTACGAATACTTCACGCCGCTTCGGGAGAAGCGCGGACGTTTGAGCACGCTCGTCTTCCCGCCCGGCCGGCTCGATCAATCGCGAATCGTCGTGACCGATCAACTGTTTGAACCGGATCGGAACAACGTCGCCCCTCGTCTGGGCTTCGCCTGGAGCCCAAGGTCGTGGAAGGATCGGCTCGTGCTGCGGGGCGGGTTCGGCATCGGCTACAACCGCATTCCCGGCGTCCTGTTTGGCAACACGCGCGGCAATCCGCCGTTTTTCGCCCGCCACTTCATCTGCTGCGGGGGCTCGGCCTCCGAAGGGCTCTTCCCATTCGCTGGCGGTCGCATCCTCTACGCGCTGGGCACCAGCCGCGCGCTGACGAGCTATCCGCTGAATCCCGCTCTGGCGCAGGGCATTGATCCGTCTACCGGAGGCGTGCGCGGCAGCCAGGTCGAAATCTACGGCACGGAGCGGAAGCTGCCGAACGCCTATGTCTACTTCTGGTCGCTGGAGACCGAATACCAACTGCCGGGGAATGTCACGGCTTCTCTCGGCTATCAAGCCAGCAGCAGCCACAAGCTCATTCGCATCATCAATCAGAACCTGCTCTATCCGCGCAATCCCTTTTTCGGCCCGGTCTTCTTCCTGCTCCCTGACGTCAACGCGAATTATCACGCCCTGCTCGCCCGGCTGACGCATCCGTTCTCGCAGGGCTTTCGGCTCGATGTGAGCTATCGCTGGAGCAAGAGCATTGACACGCTCTCCTATGAGGGGCCGGGAGCGCCGACCAATCAAACCTATCCGAGCGACCTGCGATCCGAGCGCGGGCCGTCGGATTACGACGTGCGGCATCATGCCGTCGTCTCGGCCCTGTGGGATGTGCCGATCCTGCGCACGCGCACCGATTTTTGGGGCAAGGCCTTCGGCGGCTGGCAGCTCAACGGCATCTGGACGATCTCCACCGGCTTTCCCTACACGGTGAAGATCGGTCAGAGCCTGCGCTTCGCCAACGGCGAGCCCTGGGGACCGATTCGTCCCACCCGTTATTTCGGTGGCGCGCTCGCGGATCGCAATGATCGCGCGTTCATTCGACCGGGTGGGAATTTCCCCGGCGGCGGTGCCCGCTACTTTGACATCTCGACGATCGGTCCGCCGGGCATCGGGCGCAATTCGTTTCGCGGACCGGGCTATCGGAGCGTGGACCTCAGCCTGGTGAAGGAGACGCCCTTGCCGCGCCTTCCGGGACTCGGCGAGGCCGCCCGACTCGAAATCCGGTTCAACTTCCTCAACGCGTTCAACGAGCTGAATCTGCAACCGCTCGGCTTCTTCGACGAGGGCGTCTTCGCCGATCGCCCGAACTTCGGTCGGGCGACGCGGGGTCTGGCCGGCCGCGTCATCGAGTTCCAAGCGCGATTCAGCTTCTGATTCGCGAGCGAGCCCATGCGCCGGTACCACTCTTTCATCGGGAGTGCGAGAAGGCGCACGCGCACGATCGGGATGTTCGGCCTGATGGGCGTTCTGCTTCTGACGGGGATGCTCGTCCCTCCCGCGTCGCCCGCCGATGAGATCGAGCGCAAGATCGAAGCCTTGCTCCGGCAGATGACGCTCGAGGAGAAGCTCGGGCAGCTTCAGATGCTCGACGGCGATGCGGACGGCTCGTATCGCCCCGAGCATCTCGATCTCGTGCGGCGAGGACTCGTGGGCGCGTTCCTCAACGTGCGCGGCGCGCGTCGGGTGAACGAGCTGCAACGGATCGCCGTCGAGCAGTCGCGGTTGAAGATCCCGCTCCTTTTCGGGTTCGATGTCCTGCACGGCTATCGCACGATCTTTCCCGTGCCGCTCGGGGACGCGAGCAGTTGGGATCCGGCGGCCGTCGAGCGTGCGGCCCGCATCGCGGCTGCCGAAGCGCGTGCCGCTGGCGTCGTCTGGACTTTCGCACCGATGGTGGACATCGCCCGCGATCCCCGCTGGGGCCGCATCGTCGAGGGCTCGGGCGAAGACCCGTATCTCGGATCGGTCATGGCGCGAGCCCGCGTGCGGGGATTCCAGGGACAGGACTACAGCGCCCCGGATCGCGTCGTCGCCTGCGCCAAACATTTCGTCGGCTACGGCGCTGCCGAAGGCGGACGCGATTACAACACGACCGATATGTCCGAGCGGACGCTGCGGGAGATTTACCTGCCGCCGTTCCGAGCGGCCGTCGAAGCGGGCGTGGGAACGATCATGAGCGCCTTCAACGATCTGAACGGCATTCCCGCCTCGGCCAATCCCTTCACGCTGAGGGCCATCTTGCGCGACGAGTGGAGGTTCGACGGACCGGTCGTGAGTGATTACACGGCTGTGGAGGAACTCATCGCGCACGGGCTCGCGGCCGATGGCGCCGAGGCCGCCCGGTATGCGCTCGAAGCCGGCGTGGACATGGAGATGGTGAGTCGCCTCTACAGCCGACACGTGCCGTCGCTCATCGAAGCGGGCACGCTCTCGATGGCCACCATTGATGACGCCGTGCGGCGCGTGCTCCGGCTCAAATTCCGACTGGGGCTCTTCGAGCGGCCTTATGCGGATGAGGCGCGAGAACGCGCCGTGCTGCTCCGTCCGGAACATCGGGCGGCAGCGCGCGAGATCGCAGCCCGTTCGATCGTGCTGCTCAAAAACGATGGCCCTCTGCTGCCGCTCGACAAGAACCTGCGAGCGGTGGCGGTGATCGGGCCGCTCGCGGACGATCAACGGAATCTCCTCGGCCCCTGGTCGGGAGATGGACGCCCCGAAGATGTCGTCACGATTCTGGCCGGGATCAAGGCCAAACTCGGGCCATCGGTCCGGGTCCTGCACGCGAGAGGATGCGAGATCACCGGCGACGCTACCGGAGGGTTCGCCGAAGCCGTGCGCATCGCGCGTCGGGCGGATGTCGCCATCGTCGTCGTGGGCGAATCGGCGGAGATGAGCGGCGAAGCCGCCTCGCGCGCCTCGCTCGATCTGCCGGGGCGACAGTTGGATCTTGTGAAAGCCGTCCACGCCACCGGCACGCCGACGGTCGTCGTCCTCGTCAACGGACGCCCGCTCACCATCCCCTGGATCGCCGAACATGTCCCGGCGATTCTCGAAACCTGGTTCGCCGGCACCGAAGCCGGTCACGCCATCGCTGATGTCCTCTTCGGCGATGTGAATCCCGGCGGAAAACTGCCGGTGACGTTCCCGCGCTCGGTCGGGCAGATCCCGATCTACTACAATCACAAGAGGACGGGACGGCCGCCCGATCCCACGAATAAGTACACCTCGAAGTATCTCGATGAGCAGACGACGCCGCTCTTCCCCTTCGGCTACGGGTTGAGCTACACCCAATTTCGACTTTCCGATCTCCGCCTGAGCCGCGAGCGCATCCGACCGGATGAGTCGCTCACCGTCAGCGTCATCGTTGAAAACGTCGGCCCGCGCACGGGCGATGAGGTCGTCCAGCTCTACATTCGCGATGTGGCGGCCAGCGTGACGCGCCCGGTGCGCGAATTGAAAGGCTTCGAGCGGATCACGCTGCGCCCCGGCGAAAAGCGGCGCATCACGTTCACGCTAGGGCCGGATCATCTAGGCTTTTATGATCGCCGGATGCGCTTCGTCGTCGAGCCGGGGGAATTTCGCGTCTTCGTCGGCACCAGCTCCGTCGGCGGATTGGAAGCGCGCTTCGAGGTGATACAATAGGGTCGTGGATCGCCGAATCGTCATCGGACTCGTCGGACTCCTGCTCTTCGTTCCCGCGCAATGCGGATTGGCGCCGACGTCCCGACAGCTCTCGCCGGAGGACGAGGCCTTCCTGGAGGATCTCTCCCGCCGCGCTTTCCTCTATTTCTGGGAGCAGGCCGATCCGAAGACGGGTTTGGTGCGAGATCGCGCCGGAGTCAACGGTCAGCAGCGGTCGGATCTCGCGAGCATTGCGGCGACCGGTTTCGGTCTGACGGCACTCTGCATTGCTGCCCAGCGCGGCTGGATCACGAGCGACGAAGCTCGCGAGCGCGCCCGCACGACGCTTCGCTTCTTCGCCGAGCGCGCCGTTCACAAACAGGGCTGGTTCTACCACTGGATGAACGCCAGGACCGGCGCGCGCGAGTGGGCGAGCGAAGTTTCGTCGATTGATACGGCCCTGCTTCTGGCCGGCGTGCTCACCGTGCGGCAATGTTTCGACGCCGATCCCGAGATCGTCTCCCTGGCCACGACAATCTACGAGCGGGTGGATTTCCCCTGGATGCTCAACGGGCACCCGACCCTGCTCTCGCATGGATGGACGCCGGAAGGAGGATTTCTCCCGGCTCGCTGGGACACCTACAGCGAGCACATGATCCTCTATCTTCTGGCCATCGCCTCGCCGACGCATCCGATCTCGCCCGAGGCGTGGTATGCCTGGCGGCGGAACCCCATCACCTACGCGGGCTACACGTACATCTACGGTGCGCCGCCGCTGTTCATCCATCAGTATTCGCACGCCTGGATAGATTTTCGCCATCGTCGGGAGGAGCACGGGATGCGCACCGATTGGTTCGAGAACTCGATCCGGGCCACGCGCGCCCATCGAGAATTCTGCCTTCGACTCGCCCGCGAATTCCCCCTGAGCTACTCGGAGAACGTCTGGGGCATCACGGCCTCCGATTGCGTGCGGCAGGGGCAAGTGCGCTATTGCGATTGGGGCGGGCCGCCGCCACCGGGCTTCCCCCGCGATGGACGAATTGACGGCACAGTCGTTCCGAGCGCCGCCGCCGGTTCGCTCATGTTCGTGCCGGAGATCGCGCTGCCGGCGCTCCGCACCATGCGCGAGCGATTCTCCGCCCAATACGGCGAGCGGTTCTATGGCCGCTATGGATTCACCGATGCCTTCAATCCGACGACCAATTGGGTGAATGCGGACGTGATCGGCATCAGCGTGGGCATCACGCTGCTCAGCGCCGAGAACCTGCGAGCCGGAACCGTCTGGCGCTTCTTCATGCGCAATCCGGAGATCGCACGCGCCCTCGATCTCATCGGCCTCCGCCCCGAAGAATAATCGCGCCGCCACATGCAGGCCTTCTATAATGTTTCCCATGAAGTCTGAGAGTGCGAACACTCGGAAACACATCGCCCTTTTCCTCATCATCCTCGGGTTCGTGCGATTCCCGCTGCGGGCGCAAGAGGCTCGCCTTCGCGTTCTCTTTCCCGACGTCGGTCATGGGCATGCGGCCCTCATCATCTCGCCGACGGGACGCACGCTGCTTGTGGATGGTGGCCCGGATGGAGCGGGGCATGTTGTCCTGGTGCCGCTTATGCGCGATCTCGGACTTACTCGCCTCGACGTGATGATCGCTACTCATTACGACGCCGATCACATCGGCGGGCTCGATGAAGTCGCCGCCGTCTTCCCTCCCGCCATTGCGTACGACAGTGGTGATCTCACAGCTCCTCGCACGAGTCGAATCTTCGCCGACTATCTGCAAGCCATCGGCGCCGTTCGTCGCACGCTGCGCGCCGGCGATGTCCTCGATCTCGGCGGTGGTGCTATGGCGACGTGCGTGGTCGTCAATGGAGATCTCCTGAGCGGCGGACGCGTCGGCATCTTTGGCCGCCGGGATCCGCTCGACCAAGTGGACAATAGTGCCTCGATCGGACTCCTCGTCCAATATGGCGATTTCGATCTCTTCATCTCGGGCGATCTCACCGGTGGTGGCGACGCTACGACGGACGTCGAATCCACGGTCGCCCAACTCGTCGGCGACGTGGATGTGCTGCAACTGAACCATCACGGGAGCGCGACGAGCAACAATGCGACGTTCCTTTCGACGCTCAGAGCGGAAGTCGGCATCGTGCAAGCGGCGACGGCGAACCCGTTTGGTCATCCGAGCGTCGAAGTCGTGGATCGCTTCATCTCAACGACGCCGACAAGCGGCCTCGTGCCCGTGCCTCCCGATGGGGATTTCCCGCCCGCTCGTCCTCCTTTCCTCTTTCAAACGCAAGCGAGCCCACCCTCGGATAGCCGGGTGAGCCACCAAGGATTCATCGCCGAAGGACCGATCGAGATCCAGACCGACGGACGCCGATATACGGTGCGCGGCGGGCGGCTGCAGCCGCGCACGTTCTCGACCGATGGTGCCGAACGCGGCGTGCGCGCCGATTTCCCGCCGACGGTCATCCTGAGCACGTCTCCCATCGTCCCTCGTGCTGGAGAAGCCGTTCTCCTCACGGCGCAGATCGCGGATGATTCGGGACGAATTCACGCGGTCCGTCTGACGCTCTCCGTGAATGATGAGGAACCGCACTCTCTTTCACTCGTTCGCCTCTCGGAGACGCTCTTCGTTGGAGAGCTTTCGGGACAACCCGATGGAACGCTCGTGCGCTACTGTGTCACGGCCGAAGACAGCGCAGCACAAACGACGACGGCCTGTGGCCTCTATTTCGCTGGCATCACGCCGATCGGCGCTCTGCGCGCCGTGGACGCGTGGGGCGCGCCGCGCTTTGAAGGCGCGCCCGCTCGCGTCATGGGTACGGTGACCGTCGGAAGCGGGACGTTCAACCGAACGCACACGGAAGTGTTCGTCGAGGACGAGACTGGAGGGATTCGCGTCTTCGAGCTGCGCGCGCAGAGTCAGCCGGTGAGCATTGGCGATCGCGTCCTGGTCACCGGGCGCGTGAAGAACTACCACGGGCTTCTGGAACTCGACGTCACGAATCCGCTTCCCGTGCCGCCGTTCCCCTCCTCATTCGGCATCCACGTGCTCGGCCGCTCGGAGGCGGAGCCTGTTCCTCGGTCCGCGCGCATTGCCGACGTGGGCGAAGCTCTCGAAGGACGGCTCGTGCGCCTGGAAAACGTGCGGATCGTTCAGGGCTCGATTCCGCCCTCCGGCAATGCGAATCTCACCATCACCGACGGCACAGGGGTGACGACCGTGCGCATCCTTGGCTCGACGGACATCCCTGGGATGCTGACGCCGACCGGACCATTCACGCTCATCGGCATCGTCGGACAGTTCGATCGCTTCCGCCCCTTCACGCGGGGATATCAACTCCTGCCCCGCCGCCGCGCCGATCTCCTCCTCACTGCGGATCTCTTTGACGGTAGCTCGGAGGCGGAGGCTCCGTCTCCGTTACGCGGCGCACGCCGATGATCCCATTGATCTGCGTCGCGCCGGAGGAATCCACGAGGAAGACCTCGCCAGTCACGGGACTGACGGCGAATCCCGCGTTTTGATGGGAAAGCCGAGTCACGGGATTGCCGGCTCTGTTGCGGATCGAAGGATCGGCGATGATCTCCGCCTCTGAAGCGAAGAGCGTGGCATCGCCTTTTCCTCCTCCGGCGTTTCGGACGGCGACGATTCCTCGAGTAGCCGGATGCCCCGACGTCCCAAACGTGTTCAGGAGATAGATGACATCATCCGGCCCGACATCCACGCCGTAGTATCCGACATCTGGGATGTTCAGATCCGCCTCGATGTCCGTCGCCGCGACCAGGAGAGAGACCCTTCCCGTCTCGGGGTCCACCTCCAGGAGATCATCCGTCGCCTGAGCCCGACCGCTGTTGATGACGACCAACGTTCGTCGCGACCACCATACAGCGGCGTCGTTGAGATCAATATCCTGTCCGAATTCTCATAGATCCCATCCTTCGAATGGTCTCAGAATGCCACTCGCACGCCGAGCTGCAGATCGCGGGCGCGCAGGCCGAAGACGGGCTGCAGAAAATCGGCGCGCGGGCGCAAGGTGAAGACGCGCGACGTGATGCCGCCGCTGCGCGTGGCATCGTAAGCGTCCACCTGCACGCCGGTGAATTGCGGCCGATTGAAGACGTTGAATGCTTGGAGGATGAACTCCAACCGACGTCGCTCGGCCAGATCAATGCGCTTGCGCAGGCTGAGATCAATTTGGTTCCGCCCCGGCCCGCGGAAGGCCCCGCGTCCCCACTGCGGCGCGCGATCGTCGGGCACGTTGTCCTCGTTCAGATCCGTGTCCGTACTCGATCCGGCGAGGTCGGCCGTCACCGCGCGCCCGCTGGAGAAAGTGGCGATCCCGCTCACGCTCCAATTCCCCAGGACATGGCGCAGGACGCGATTCCCCGCATTCTTGAAGAACGGCATCTGCCAGACGCCGCTGATGACGAGCCGCTGCCGCTCATCCAAGCTGGAGAGCCCGCGATCGCGCCGGACATTGAAAGGATCGAGGATGTCGGTGAAGCGTCCATCGAGCGCGTTGCGGATATCATCGGTCGTCTTCGAGAGCGTGTAGGAGACAAGCAGCGACAGTCCGCGATGGAAGCGCCGATTGAGGCGCACGGCCATCCCGTGATAAATCGAATTCGCCGCGCTCTCGACCACGTTGATCTGTCGAAAGTTGGGATTCGGCCGCAACGACGTCGGCGAGACGACGCCGATGCGGGGGAATTGGAACGTGTGGACGATCCGTCCTTGCTCATCGAGCACGCGAATGGTCGCCACGCCGGCCGGCCCCTCCAGTGGTGGCCGCACGTTGATGTTACGCGAGCGCGAGATCTTCGCCCCCCGCGTGAAGAGATAGGCCACCGAGACCGTCGTCTGCGGGAACAGTTCTCGCTCGATCTCCAGATTCGCTTGCTGCGTGTACGGATTCACCCGATCCGGCGCGAAGACCATGATGTCCGAAGAGGGATCGGCGAACCGAAACCCTCCCGGCGGTGCGTCCAGTCGCGGGAACGTCGTCTTCGAGAGATTGAGCGGATCGAGCGACGCGATCGGTGGGAAGACGATCCCATTGGCCGCCAGAGCCGTGCCCGAGAGGAAGATGTTGATCGAATAGGCATTGTTGTTCGTCAGGACGTCGTTGATCATGAGATTGGGCGTCAGCCCGTAGAAGACCCCATATCCGGCGCGAATGACCGTCTTCCCATTCTTGAACGGGGAGATGGCGATCCCCAAGCGTGGCGCGACGTTGTTCGTGTCCTCGTTGATCCGTTCGGTCTCCGGAACGAGCGGATTCACGACAAGCGGTCCCGGCAGCGTCTGCAACTCATACCGCACACCGTAGTAGAGCGTCAGCCGCGAACTGAGGCGCACCGTATCTTGGCCATAGACGCCATAGACCATCGTCCGTTGCCGAACGAGTGGATCGCCGACGAAGAAGCGCTGGGTGTAATTGCTGATGATGCCGTTCAGGAAATCGGCGACGCTGCCGAAGCTGTAGGTCCCGTTGACGTTCTGAGCGAAGAAGTTCCGATCCACGATGCGATTGATGTCGAATCCGGTTTTGATCGTATGCCGCCCTCGGATGATCGAGAGGTTCTCGATCCATTGCAGGCGCCGCTCCTTCGTGAATCGTCCGGGGAAATCCCCGGGCCGCGCGTGCAAGAACGTTCGCCCGCCGAGGTTGAACCCGGCGACGGTGATCTGCGGCAACGTGGGATCGTTGGCGAAGTCGCCCGTATCGTCGAAGACGAAGTTGAAGCGGAATTCGTTGAGCAGCGTCGGCGAGAGGACGGAGTTGAGCGCGATGACGCTCGTGTAGCTGTTGGTGAAATTCTTCGCGTTGCCAGTGATGTTGGTCGTCGTCGTGGGCGTGGTGAAGACGCCGTTTCGGGAATCGAACTGCTGGAAGTTGTGCGTGAGCGTGAGCGTGTGATGGGGCGTGATCTGCCAATCGAGCCGCGGGAAGAACGTGATCTGGTCGAAATCGCGGGGGATGGCGCGCACCAGCGGCCGGAAGAACCGTTCGGCCAGCTCCCGGTCGGGACCGCGCAGGGCGCGAATCTCGCTCTCCAGGCGCGCGCCCAGGGTGACCGTCACCGGCTCATTGCGAACCTGGTGATCGTAGTTGAGGAACCAGAAGAGCTTATTGCGAATGAGCGGGCCGCCGATATTGCCCCCGAATTGCTGGCGGCGTTCGGGGGGCTTGGGCACGTTGTTGGCGTTGTTGAAGAAGCCGTTGGCGTTCCACGCGTCATCGCGGATGTAGTAAAAGGCCGTGCCGCGCCACTCATTGGTGCCCGAGCGGGTGATGGCGTTGACGATGCCACCGGCCGCGCGTCCGAATTCGGCCGAGAAGTTGCTGTTGGCCACGCGGAACTCTTGCACCGTCTCCTGGCTGAATTGGAACGGCGCGCGCGTGCGCCCGCGAATCTCGCCGAAGTAGGCATTGTTGTTATCGGCACCGTCCACTTGAATGTTGTTGAAGACGCGATCCACGCCGGTGAAGCTCACGTTGCCGAAATCATCGGCCGCCGTCACCCCCGGCGTCAGCAGCACCAGCTCCGTCCAATTCCGCCCGTTGAGCGGAAGCACGTCAATGAGCGCGCGATCAATGACCGTGCCCGGCTGCGTGCGCGTCGTCTCGATGAGCGGGAGCGTCTCGGCCGTGACGAGGACTTCCTCTCGAATGCCCGCCGGTTGCAACGTGCTGTTCACCGTGAGGGCATCGCCGACGCGCAGCTCGATCCCTTCGAGCTTCACCTCCGCGAATCCCGGCTTGACGAAAGTGACCGTGTACGTGCCGGGCGGCAGAAGCGGGATGATGTAGTAGCCGACGGCATTGGTCTTCACCGTGCGCGTCAGGCCCGTCCCCACATTCACGGCAGTGACGGTGACCTCCGGGACGACGGCCCCCGCGGGGTCATATACGTATCCCTCCAGCGTGGCTGCCGTCGCCTGCGATTGCGCGGGAACGACCGAAGGCGTCGCAAGGATGAAGACGGAAAGGCCGAGAGTTCTAAGGAAGCGAACGAAGCCCAGGCGTCTCATAGCTCTCCCCCCCGAACAGCGGTATTTCGCTCCTCAGTGTATCACCGCCGATCCGGAAAGAGCAAGCGAAGGCGCTGGCGAGCCGTCACTTCCCCCAGGAGAGTTTGTCCCGCAGGACTTGGAAGTAGTTCTTGTTCACCGGGGAGATGAGGTCGAATGTCTTTGCGCTCTTTCGGACGACCACTTCGTCTTCGACCTGCAGGGCGAAGCCGACCTGTCCATCGAGGGTCAACGTGACCTCTTCGCGCGGCGTGCGCAAGAGGAGCGTCACCTCCGACGCATCGGAGATGACCAGCGGCCGATTCGTCAGCGTGTGCGGGCAGATAGGCGTGATCACGATCGCGGCGACCGAGGGGTGGACGATCGGCCCACCGGCCGAGAGCGAATACGCCGTGGAGCCCGTGGGGGTGGAGACGATGAGGCCATCGGCGCGAAACGTCGTCACCGGCGCGCCATCAATCCAACACTCGATCTGAATGATGCGTGCCAGGGCGCTCTTGTTCACGACGGCGTCGTTGAGGACGGAATATTCGGCCACGCAGTGACCGGCGCGATACACGAAGGCATCGAGCATCATGCGGGCGTCCACGAGCACTTCCTCCGTCAACACGCGCTCCAGCGCGGGGAACACCTCCTCCAACGTGAATTCGGTGAGATAACCGAGTCCACCGAAATTGACGCCGAGGACGGGGATGCGCCGTCCCGCGATGAGGCGCGCCGCTGCGAGCATCGTCCCATCGCCACCGAGGACGACGAGCACGTCAACGGCCGATGCCAGCTCTTCGCGCGGCAGAAGCGTCGCCCGACATTCGGGGGCCATCTCTTCGACGATCGGTTCGGCGACGAGTTCGACGCCCCGTTCCGCGAGGAAGCGCGAGAGCCGCTCGATGACGGGGCCGGCCCCTTTGATCTTCGGCTTGATCACGAGGCCGATGCGGTGAATGTGCAACCGTCGTCGTTCGAGCATATTTCAGGGGGTATTATCCGCGAGGCGGAAGGGGTTTGCAATTCCGGCCCCTCGGCCAGAATCGGCGGACTGGCCGGCGCGACGACCGATCCCGTACAATCGCCAGGGATGGCGCAGACGATGAGATCGCGCGCAGCCCGACCACAGGAGATCGCCGCGCTGCTTCGCGAGCTGCGTGGCGACACGTCGCTTGGCGAGCGCCTGCGGCACGCGGCTCGCCTCTTGCGCGGTCGTCCCTACGTCGAGAATCCGCTTGGCGGTGGCCCGACGCAACGCGAAGTTCTCACTCTGTCCCTGGCCGGTTTCGACTGCGTCACCTATGTGGAAACGGTGCTCGCGCTCGCCCTGGCGCGCTCGGCGCGCGACGTCCGGCGATGGCTGCGGCGCATTCGTTACGACAATGGGCGAGTCACTTGGCACGCGCGACATCACTACATGGTCGAATGGATTCGCGCCAATGTTCGCCAAGGCCTGCTCACCGATCTCACGCGCGGCCCCAAGACGCGCTTCCTCACGCGTCGGGTGAACGTCGTCCCCGGCATCCCCCCACGAACGCTCCGCTTCCGATGCCTGCCGAAGACGCAGCTCGCGAAGTGGCGCGGGCGCCTGCGCGATGGCGATCTCATCTTCTTCGCTTCCACGAGACCGAATCTCGACGTCTTTCACGTCGGCCTCGTGCTCCTGGAGCGGGGACCCGGCGGCGCCGAGTCCCTCATCCTCTCGCATGCTTCGCGGCGTCGCGGCCGCGTGGTGGAAGAGGAGCTGGAAGAGTTCCTGAAGGAGAATCGGATGTCGGGCGTCCTCCTGGTGCGTCCGCGAGAGCCGCGCACGCGCTCTCTTTCGAGGACGCGCGCGCCCTCCACCGGCGCCAGAGCGCGACGGCAGCGCCCGCGAAGAAGACGACGTGGCTGATGAGGAGGTAGACGAGGAAGAGCGGACGACGGAGGAGTGCCGAGAGCGAAGGTCGCGGCGCGACGATGAGATGTCGCAAGAATTCTGGATGGCGCGCGAGGAAGAGACCATATCCCTGGCCATGCCAGAACTTGCGACGCAGCACATCCCGCAGCCGCGAGGGATAGTCGTGAATGACGCGAACAGCATCCAGCAACGCGACGGAGACTCCAGCCCGGAAGAGCCGATATCCCAGCTCGATATCTTCGGCAGCCACCAGCTCGGGATCGAATCCCCCGACGGCGCACAGATCCCGAACGCGCGCCAGAACGCCCATTCCGTTTAATCCGCGCACCCCTTCGGGACGGACGTATCGGCCGATGGCCCACCGATCAATCTCGGCCTCGTAGCGCGCCCATCGGGAGCGCGGGGGAGCGGGCGCGAAATCGAGCTGGAAACACGCGATCGAATGATCTCGCGCTGTGACGGCGCACTCCAACCGCACGAAGTGGTCCGGCAGTAGCACCGTATCCGAATCCAAGAAATGCACCCATTCGGTCGCAACGGCGTGGAGCCCGGCATTGCGCAGTTCGGCGAGCGTTCGCGCACCCGGGACATAAAGCCCGCGAATCGGCAGGGAGAAGGCCCGTGCGAGGGCGCTCGCGCGCGTCTCGATATCGGGGATATCGCGGCTCACGATGAGGATGTCCACCGGGGAGAAAGCGCTCGGCGCGGCGTCGGCGATCGTCTGGAGCAGGCGCGCGAGCGCTCGCTCTCGTCCCCGATGAACGGGGATCACCAGCGTCGTGGATCGAGAGGGAGAACGGCGCTCGTCCACTCCTCGTTCTTCACCGAGCATTCGATGCCCATGCCCCGCATTATCGGAAAGCCTCTTTGTTCACCACGAAGGGCATCTTCGCCGGATCGCCGCCATAGTTCCCTTCGAGCACATCAATGAGGGCTTGGACGGTTCGTCCTGCCATGCCGCGATCGGGATCGGGCGAGAGGCGCGTCTGGCGCCCACCGCTGGCGAAGTGATGGAAGAGGCGGAGCCGGTCTTCCAACTCCGGATCGCGCAAGGGGGAATCCGGCGGCAGCGGCTCGACCTCGAAGACGTCGAGCGCCGCTCCGGCGATCACTCCGTTCTTCAACGCCCAGTAGAGCGCGCGCTCATCCACGACCGGCCCGCGCGACGTGTTGATGAGATAGGCCGTGGGCTTCATCTTTCGCAGCGCGTCCTCATTGATGAGGTGATAGGTCGGCGTCTCGCTCTCGCCGGGCCGAAGCAGCGGGACGTGAAGGCTCACGTAATCCCCCTGGCTCAATGCCTCGTCGAAGCTCACGTAGCGGATCGTGCGCCGTTCGGACGCGAAGCCCAGTTCGTAGCGCAGGTCCATCTCGCGCTGCACCTTGGCGACGAAGTCGTGATCCTGAGCGATCGGATCGTAACAGAGGATGTTCATGTCCAGGCCGACGCACTTCTTGATGAAGGCCTTCCCGATCCGGCCCGTACCGATGACCGAGACCGTCTTGCCCGTCACCTCATCGCCCAAGAAGGGGAGATACGGATGCCACGCGCCCCACCGGTTCTCGCGCACGAGCTTCTCGCTCGGCCAGAGCTTGCGCGAGACGCAGCCCAAGATGAAGAGGGCGAATTCGGCCGTCGCCTCGTTCAAGACGTCGGGCGTGTGGGTGAAGGGGATCTTCAACTCATTGGCCGCCGCACGATCAATGTTGTCGAAACCGACAGCGCATTGAGCCACGACTTTGAGCGTACCCCGTCCGGCTTCCAAGACCTCGCGGTCAATCGGATCGCGCAAGGTGGTGATGAGCCCATCTATTCCCGACTTCACCTTCTCGAGGATGAGGCTCTTGGGCGGAGGATCGGGATGCGGATAGACCTCGACCTCGTATCCACGCTGGCGCAGCACGTCCAAGGCCTCTTGACCGATGTCACAGGTCGCGAAGACGCGAAAGCGTTTGGGCGCTGTCATACCCCTTCACCTCATTTGCGGAGCGAGGAGAACAACGACCAGAGGATCGTCGCGATCAGGCTCAGGATCAGACTCGTGACCAACGGGAAGTAGAAGCGCACATTCTCGCGCTCGATGCGAATGTCCCCCGGGAGCCGCCCCAAAGGGATCTGCGGGAAACGCTCCACAAGCACGAGCACCAAACCGAAGGCCACGAACAAAAGCCCGATCGCGATGAAGAGTCGCCCCATACCGCCCAGACCATCCCCCAGCATCGTCGTTCACTCTACGATCTCCAAGGCGTTGAAGAAATAGGCGATCTCGAATGCCGCAGTCTCCGGGGCATCCGAGCCGTGAACGGCGTTGCGCTCGATCGTCGTGCCGAATTGGCGACGGAGCGTGCCTTCGGCCGCGCGAGCCGGATCGGTCGCCCCCATGATCTCTCGCCACCGCGAGATGGCCGCTTCCCCCTCCAACAAGAGCACGACGCAGGGGCCGCTCGACATGAACGTCGTGAGGCTCTCGAAAAACGGCTTGCCGCGATGCACGGCATAGAATCCTTCGGCTTGCGCCTTCGTCAAATGCACCATCTTCAGGCCGCGAATGCGAAAGCGCTCGGCCTCGATACGACGGATGATCTCCCCCACGAGTCCTCGCTCGACGGCATCCGGCTTGATGATGGCGAGCGTGCGTTCGAACATCTCCCCCCTCCTCACCGAATCAGCAGCGCGGCGCCTGAACCCTCAACCTCTGCCCAACACGCGGGCGACCGTCGCACCGATCTCGGCTGGACTGCGAACGACGTGAATACCCGCCTCCTCCATCACCCGCATCTTCTCGGCGGCCGTCCCCTGTCCTCCGGAGATGATGGCTCCGGCATGGCCCATGCGCCGACCGGGCGGCGCTGTTTGTCCGGCGACGAACCCGATGACGGGCTTGCTCATGTGCGCGCGCACGAAGGCAGCCGCTTCCTCCTCAGCCGTCCCCCCGATCTCCCCAATGAGGACGACCGCTTCGGTTTGCTCATCTTGCTCGAAGAGGCGCAGGACATCAACGAAGCTCGTGCCGACGATCGGATCCCCGCCGATCCCGACGCAGGTGGATTGCCCGAGTCCACGCTGCGTGAGCTGCCACACGGCCTCATACGTGAGCGTGCCGCTGCGAGAGACCACGCCAATGCTCCCCTCCCGATGAATGTGCCCGGGCATGATGCCCACCTTGCACTTCCCCGGAGAGATCACCCCTGGACAATTTGGTCCGATCAACCGCGTCGGCCGACCGTGCAAAAAGGCCATGACCCGAACCATATCGAGCGCAGGGATCCCCTCCGTGATGCAGACGATGAGCGCGATGCCGGCATCCGCGGCTTCCATGATGGCATCGGCGGCGAAAGCCGCGGGCACGTAGATGACACTCGTATCCGCCCCCGTCTCTCGCACAGCTTGCTCGACCGTATTGAAGACCGGCACGCCCTCATGGATCGTCCCGCCCTTCCCCGGCGTGACGCCGGCGACGATCTGCGTCCCATACGCCTTCATCTGCTGCGTATGGAACGTCCCCTCGCGCCCCGTGATCCCCTGAACGACAACGCGCGTGTGCTCATCTACGAGTATGCTCAACGCCCCACACTCCTCACATGAATGCTTCCCCCGAAAAGCACGGGAATATACCATAACCTCGACGCCGAAGACAAAGTCAATCCCGCCCACGTTCACTCCCCCATGGGGCGACTCGCAGATCGAGTCCTCTGCGCAGAGACCCCAAAGCGACGGGAAGAGCACGGATCGCGTGAGCTGACCCTGCGCGACGACGCCAAGAACGACCGACGCCCCCTCCCTGGCGTTCCTTCAGGACCTGAGCCTCTCGGGCAATGATTGGCCTTCGAACGGGCTTCGCGCTGCCCTCGTGGTCCGCGTGCATGACACTTATCCCATCCACTGGCGCGTCACTCGAAAGAGGCTCCACATCCCCGTTCCCCTCTTCAAAGCGCGACCTCTCAATTCATTTGGACAGTCGAGACGGCTCCCACGACGCTCCCGTTCGCCTCTACCCTTTCCGCCAAGCGTTCGCCCAGCTCAGAAAAGAAAACGCGACCTCACCTTCGGCTTCCCTCGCGCGGCGCATAGTACCCCTTCCTCGCCCTGATGATCACCCCTCCCTCCCGCCGCTCCACCTCCGGCGAAACCCTCACCTCGATCTTGCGAAACTTCCCATCCCGCTTCATATTGCTCGGGATATAGCCGAGGCTATAGCGCGAATACAACCGATCGATCAACTCTCCAAGGTGGGCAACTGCATTCTCGCTACTGACGATCCTCGCCTCTCCTCCAGTTCGCTCCACGTAGAATGTAATGTTCGCATAGTCCCAAGGATCTCCGCCCATTATCAGGCCAACGGGCTTACTAAGGATACTCAATTTTCTCAAGAGCCCTTCCCAATCAGGGGTTCGATAACCCGGCATAACGAGCGCATATACTGTACCTCTCACAGCGAGCAAGTACTTCAATATCTCGTCCTTAGAGCGAGTCCCCCTTTTGGACGGCAATGGACGCCGATGCGCCGCCCCAAGCCGAGCCCGGGTAGGGGTCGGCGTATCAGTCGTAAAGGCGAGGATGATCCTTCGCCTCTCAGGATTCGAGGCCTTCTCCAGATACCGAGCAGCTTCATAGATGGCCTGATGTTCGCTTGCGATAACTGACGTCAGGAGCGGAGGGACCCTCACTTCAGGGAGCACAACTCTAGCCCCATTCAGCTGTATCTCCTTCCATGCAATCTTCTCCACAGCGCATTGCTTCTCTTTGGTGAGATCCTGAACTAGCCAAATCGTGTCGTCGTCGTAAGCCATCAACGCCACTTCATCCTCGGGTCGTAGCCGTTGCAAAATTTGTCGCATGTTCTGGCCGATAACACTCAAGGCCTGGTAATAACAAGGGATTTCAAAACCTCGTTCCATCCACAGTGGGGGGCAAGGATAAGGTTGCGTCGGTCCATCGCTCCAAGTCCGAACCTCTACGGCACTATCTACGTCTTGAAGCGAATCCCACCACCAGTCTGGCGTGTGCAGCGGTGGTTTTAAACGGAATAAAAAAACAATGGAAAGCGGTGGGCTTTCCCGACTGAAGTGGAGGATCCGCTGTTGCATTCCGTCTTCATAAAGGAGAAAGTCCTCTTTTCTGAGCCCTCCGATGACCTCTCCCGTTCGCTTATTGAACACGGCCACATCGAGCATGACCAGCTCCGCGCGTAGCCTTACCGACTCCTCCGCCAAGCTTCGCTGAGACGCCTGTAGCATAAGGGCATCCCATTCCCAACTTCCTGATTGAGCAGGGTAGCTCCAAGAGGATCCAACCCATAACAGAAAGAAGAGGGCGCCGAGTCTAACCATGCCTTCTTCACTCCCCCCTTAGGCCAAAAATTATAATGAGAGCCTCTTGACAAGCGAAAGCCCGCTATCAACTTCAGAGCAGGATCAGCAGGATGGTCCGCAAGAGCAACCCGCGTGATTAAGACTGCACCTTGACGCGCAGGCTCGATATCTATCCTCGCAAATATCAAGCTCAATGAAATATATCGCTAGCGCCACGGACAGACAGATGATACATTCCGGAGAGTCAAAGCCCTCTGTCAGGCATACCCCCGTGATGCACGCCAACTGTTGACTCATAAATGCTACGGCGGCGGTCTCCTTACATATCTGGCACTCAACGAAGCAAATGTCGCAACAGGACTGACATTGAGACTGATCGAAATTTACGGCCCAATAAGGGCGGAGCGCCAGTTTATCCGCACGAAGTCGTATCTCTTGGCATCCGACCGTGAAGACACCGCAAATCGCAAGGGGATTTGAATTGGGAAGAGGGATTTGTCTACGGGCGCTCGCGACTGGCTCCCACGCATTCAAGGCCAGCAGGACTCCGACGGTGCTGGTCAAGAGCCTCATCATGATCACTCCTCCATTTCGGCCTTTTCTCCCACTGAGAGTCGGGGATATTCTGTCTGTCAAGAGTCGCCTTAGGATTGGTGCGCGGTTGGCCGCGCTTCGGGACCTCTCGCCAGGCGAGGGGGGTTGACCTCCAGAAGGGCCTCGAGTATTCTGGCAAAGAGCGAACTATGAGGAACAGAGGCGAAGAACGAAGAAGGCGTTGGCGCGTGCTCTCGCTTCTTTTGCTTGCGAGTCTCATCGTTGGACTGGCGCCTGGCTCCCTCTCTTCCGAAGGGGAATCACACGCGGCGGATTCAGCGCCGAGGGCGAGCCAGAGTCGAAACCCTTACGATAAGTTCCGGGGGGCGAGCTACAGCAACGAAGGCCTCTATCCGGAACGCGATGAGATTCGCTTGGGACAGGAGTTGCACAAGCAGCTCCAGAAGGAGCAGAAGATCGTGCAGGATCCGCGGCTCACGCGCTACGTGCAGCAGCTCGGAGAGCGGCTGGCGCGCCTCTCCAAACGCCCGGACCTGGAGTATCACTTCTTCATCCTCGAGGACCCGACGGTGAATGCGTTCGCGCTTCCGGGCGGATACGTGTACGTACACACGGGCTTGCTCGCCACGGTGGAGGACGAGAGCGAACTGGCCTCGGTGCTCGGGCACGAGATCGGACATGTCGTCGCGCGGCATGGGCTGAAGAACTTCAAGCGCGCGCAGAGGTATCAATTCCTCGTCGGCCTGATCAACCTGGGCATTGGTGCGATCGGGGGCGAGGGCACGGCGGCGCGCATCGGGCAAACGGCCTCGCAACTTTTGGCCGCCGGCATCTTCACGAAGCACTCGCGGGATGCCGAGCGGGAGGCCGATTTCCTGGGCGTGCACAACATGTACGCTGCCGGATACGATCCGCGCGGCATGGTCTCGATGTTCCAAAAGTTGGAGCAGATCTCGCGTCGGAATCCCGATCTGCTCGGCGCCGTCTTCCGCACGCATCCGCCGGCCTCCGAGCGGATTCGGAACACGCAGGCGGAGATCACCGATCACCTCGCGCTCGATCCGCGTCTTGTGCGCGACACACCGGGATTTCGCGCGATGAAGCAACGGCTTCGCGAGCTAGAGGGCTCGTCCTCTTTGCGCCGGCCGCGATGGAGGAGTCCCCGATGAGCGGAACGCGGGGGTATCCCTCTCTCTCGGTCGTATTCGTCTGAATGCCCCATGGCGCGGCGCACGCTCGATCCTTGGATTGAGGGCGTTTTCGTCCTACTGCTCTTCGGTTTGCCCTTCGCGCTCGGGGCAGTCGAAGCATGGGGATATGGGGCGATGGAGGTAGGTGTCGCCGCGCTCGCCGGGCTCTGGCTGGCACGCGGATGGCACCGAGGACACTTCGTTTGGTTCGCCTCACCGATGAATGTGCTGCTCGGCGTTCTCCTTCTGTTGGGGCTGCTGCAAGGAGTGCCGCTCCCTCATGCGCTGCTCGCTCGACTCTCGCCGCGCACGGTCGAGATCGCGGCTTCGGATGGAGCGCCGGGGTGGATCCCGCTTGCCCTCAATCGCACGCTCTGGCGCGAAGAGCTGCTGAAGTGGATCGCCTACGCCGCGACGTTCGTCATCGCCGCGAATTGGTTCCACGAACCGCGACGCGTGAAGCGGTTTTTCATCTACTTCGCCGCCGTGGGGGCGAGCCTCACGCTCTTCGCCCTTGTGCAACTCGCCTTCTGGAACGGGAAAATCTTTTGGCGGATCGAGACGGCCTCGGCCTTCCCCTTCGGTCCGTATGTGAACCACAACCATTTCGCCGGCTTCATCGAATTGGCGCTGGGCGCGACGCTCGGGCTGCTGCTGGCGGAGATCCAACCGGTTTTGAACGGGCGCGCGCGGCTGCGCGATGACGTCATGGCGCGCGTCCTCGCGCTCGCCGGATTGGGGGCGCTGCTTCTGACGGGTCTGCTGCTCTCCCGATCGCGAGGAGGAGTCGTGAGCGTGCTCGGAGCGAGCGCGATCGTGCCGCTCCTGGTGCGACGCTCGGAGTCTCGGCGCGCGTTCTTCGCCGCTCTGCTCGTCCTTGCGCCCCTCGTGGGAGGGATCTTCGCGCTCGGATCTGGGATCGCGCTCAAGCGCTATCACTTCGCGGGCGATCCATCGGTGCAGTATCGGCTTGCGGTCTGGCGCGATACGCTCGCGCTCGCCCGCGACCATGTGTGGCTCGGCTGTGGCCTCGGGAACTTCGCGGAGATCTTCCCGGCCTACAAGACGGGCTTCGCCGGATTCTTCACCGTACATCCAGAGAACGATTACGTGCACGTGCTCGCCGAATTAGGGATCATCGGGCTCGGGCTGCTCCTGGTGATGATCGTCATTTACGCGCGCGGTCTTCTTCGGCTCCTGTCACAGCGACGCGACGAACGCGCGCGTGGTCTGGCCATAGGGGGATTGTTCGGGCTCACGGCGCTCTCGCTTCACGGGCTCTACGACTTCAACTTTCACATTCCGGCGAACGCCTTCGCCTTCGTCCTGATGGCCGCCATGACGCAGGCGATCGCCGCGCTTCACGTTCGCCCTAGTGGCGAGATCGCCTTCCTCATGCGCGCGCGACGATGGGCGCGCGAGCGTTCGGCGAGAGCGTTCGCCGGTTTCGTGCTCGTGGGTCTTGTGGGGACGATCGGATACGCGGTGCTCGCCCTTCGCGCCGCCATTCATCACGAGCGATTTCTCGCGTGGTTTCGGACGTACCGCGTGGCATCTCCTGAGGACGCGTTTCGCGCTAGGGATCGCCTGATCCCAGGCTACGAGGCCGAGATGCACCATTGGCGCGCGCGCCAACTCTTCGATTACGGACGCGCACCGGATCGTCCACGACTGCAGCAGTATGCGTTCTTCGAACGGGCGGAGACATTGGCCCATGCGGCGGCGCGCGCGCGTCCGGCGCGCGGCCGGTATTGGGCGTTGTGGGCGCGCACGCTGGCTGAACTGGGTGAGCGCGAACGCGCCCTCTGGGCCTTCGAACGGGCGGTGCAGCTCGATCCGACCAACGCCGAGATCCGATATGACCTCGGCCGGTATGCCGTCTTCCTCGGCGATCGCGAGCGCGCTCTTGTAGAACTCGCCCGCGCCCGGCAATTGAATCCGCACCTGGACCTCATGCAAACGCTCGACCTCCTCAGCCGATTGACCGATGACGAACATCTCCTGCGCCGCGTGCTCGTCAGCGAGGACGAAGCGACAGCCTTCACGACGTGGTATCGGCACCGCTTCGATCGCGCGAAGACGTTGCGCGACCAACCGTGAGGAACCGCCTCCGGACGTACCATGGAGGGACGCTGCGTCCGGGCATCTCAGGCGACTCTCGTTATGGCCTGCGCCGCCTCTTCTCGAGCATCTTCAGGTGATTGCGCGCGACGGCAGCGTATGGTCCCGCCGTACACCGCGCGAAAGCTTCGCGGGCCGCGTCGTATTCCCCTCGACGCTCATGGACGAGGCCAAGGAGGTAGTAGATGTCGGGATTCGAAGGGTCGAGCTGCTGCGCGGCCCGATACTCGCGCAAGGCGTCGTCATATCGCCGGGCGTTGAAGTACTCGTTCCCCCGCCGCACGTACTCAGCAATGGGGAGCGGGGCGTCTGTCGTCTCCTCCGTGCGAGAAGATGGCTCTTTCGTCGGCATCACTTCCGATGGCGAGTCCTGAGATGCTCGGGGAATCGAGGGTGGGGTCGGAGAAGAGCGGCGAGGAATTGACGCAGGAGGCAAAGCGTCGGGCTCGCGCGGTGGCTCCGACATCGGCGGCGTCATCGAAGGGGCGGGGACACTGGCAGGCCCCGGAACGACGGGCGGCGGGACCTCGGGTACCCCCCTCCACGACCGGAGCGCGAAGAGAAGTCCGACGAGCCCAACGCTCACCACTCCGAGGGCGAGCGCCTGTCGAGATCGCGACCATCTGAGGAGCAGTCGCGTCACCTTCTGCGTTGAAGGAGCTGAAGGAATCCGTTGCGTGACGACCTCAGCCATCGTGTCCGGAAGTGTTTCCGGCGAGGGCACAAGGGCGCGCGTCTCCTCCGCTGCAGCGCTCGTCGTTTCCCTGGCGAGCCGCCCGCCGAGGAAGCGCCACCGACGCGGACGGAGCGAGAGCGTGAGAGAGGCAACCTCACCTTCGAGGACATCACAGTCACCGCGAGCGGGAGCATACTGCGGGTGTCGCACGGTGATCCGATGCCGACCGACGGGAACGCGTTCCAGCATACAGGCGCCACGCTCATCGGTCACACCTACGCGCTGGCCGTTCAAGAAGACCTCCGCGCGAGCGACGCCGCACTGAACGAGGATGCGTCCCAACGGAAGCGGACTCAGCTCCACATGAAGCGCGACCTCTCGTCCTGACTCCAGATGAACAGTTTTGCGCCAGCGCTGATGGTGCGCCGACTCCACCTCGACGACATGAGCGCGCGGGCTGAGACCCTCGATCACACATTGCCCTTCGGCGTCGGTCTGTCCGACGTATCGGCCATCCACGTAGACGGTGGCAACGACTCCCGCATGCGTCGCGGCCTCTTGACAGCGCACGCGCAGCGTCCCGACGCCCTCTCCGATCGCGTGCCGAAAGGCGCGCGCCAACTCCACAGCCGAAGCGAAGCGATCTCCAGGATCTTTCGCCAATGCGCGCGCGAGCACCTCCTCGAGAGCCGGAGGCGCGTCCGGGCGGAAGTGCCGCAGCGAAGGGGGGCGCTCATGCAAATGAGCGTAGATCATCTGCTCGGGCGATTCGACTTCAAACGGCACGCGCCCGGTGAGCATCTGATAGGCGACGACCCCCAAGCTATAGATGTCCGACCGGTGATCAATGGCCGCTCCCGGACGGAATTGCTCCGGCGAGGCGTAGTGCCACGTCCCCATCACCCGGCTGACGCGCGCGCTCGTCGCCCCTGCGAGGGCTTTCGCGATCCCGAAATCGAGGATTTTCACGATCGGCTCGCCCTTGTAATCCGCGACGAGCATCAGATTACTGGGCTTCAAATCGCGATGCACGATGCCGCGCGTATGGGCATACGTGAGCGCTTCGGCGATCTGCTCCAGAAGGAGCGCCGCTCGCTCCAACGGCAGAGGCCCATGTCGTCGAAGCTCCTCCTCCAGCGTATGTCCCCCGAGCCACTCCATGACGAGAAAAGGGAGTCCGTCGCGCGTCATCGCAGCATCGGTGACGCGAATGATGTACGGATGATCGAGCGCGACCGTCGCCTTCGCTTCTTTGAAGAACGCTTCGACCAACTCGGGGCACGCGAGGGCCAGGTCCGGCTTCAGGAGCTTCACGGCGACCGTCGCCGTCGTCACCAAATGGCGCGCGCGGTAGACGACGCCCATGCCGCCGATCCCCACCAGTTCTTCCAAATAGTACCGATCGGTCAGGATCGCGCCCACGAGGCCGTACGGATCGCGCTTCATGCCGGACCTCATCCCCATTTTCCTCACGGGGAGGACGAGTCAAAGATCAAGCGAGACCCCATGTGCCTATCGAAAGACCTCGCCGGGGAGCAATATCACCGCGGACACAACCTTCACCTCTGCGAGCACCCGCGTGATCGCCCCAGCCATATGCGTGCCTCTACGTTCTCTTCAACCAAAGGGGGAGTCGGTGGCGACGAAGACGCGCCGATGGGACCAATGCGGCTGAGTCAATACCTGCAGCTCTCCCTCGATCAGCTCGCATCGTCGGCTGTCCTCGGACAAAGCCTCCAAATCCGCAACCGTCAGTTTGATCCCCAATCCCATAGGCGCGCTCCCGCCGCGACTCGAACGAGAGTGTATCATCCGTCGGTCGGCGAGACAAGGCATCAGCTCTCGGCTGCACGCGGTTCACGTCGGCGTCGAAGGAGAGGCATTCGCCACGCCCGTGATGCGGATGCCCGCCGAGCGCGATCCGTAGCGACGATTCAACGCGAGGAGCAAGGGGGTGATCTCCTCCACCGCGCGCGCCATCCGAAGCGGCCCAGCATCCAGGGCGCGCAAGCCCAATCGGCCGATGAGCGCCATCACGACGTCCTTGGCCGCGGCGTCATCCCCGCACACCAGAATATCGCACTCGACCTCGCGCTGAAGGTCCTGCAAGGCAGCAGCCGAGACGTTCTGAAACGCCGCGACGACCTTCACCGTCGCGCCCAGCAGGGCTTGTGCTTCCTCGGCGGCCGATTGCTCCGATCGCCGTCGCAGGCGCAAGGGGTCGTGAGGATCGAGGGGCACGGTCGTGTCCACGAGGATCTTCCCGTGCAGCTCGGGAGCGATCGCCCGCAGCGTCTCCTCATGCGCCGCATAGGGCACGCAGAGGATCACCAGCTCGGCCTCGCGCGCGGCCGCGCGGTTCTCCAATCCGACGACTGCCGTTCGCCCCAATCGGCGATTCAACTCCTCGGCTTTCGCGCGCGCTTTCTCCGCCTGGCGCGAACCAATGAGGACTTCCTCTTCACCCGCAACGGCCAATCGCAGGACGAGCCCACGCCCCTCTTTCCCTGTCCCTCCGATCACGGCGATCCGCATTGGTCCCCCCTCTCTTCGAAGCTCTCAGCGAAACAGATCGCGCTCGGGCGGACGCACAAGCGCCGACGCTGCCCCTTCTTGCGGCTCATACGCATAGCCGCGAATGATCGCCGCCGGAACCCCAGCGAGTTTCTCCATCACGAGGCCCGCAGCACAGGCCAACTCGTCGGCGACGGCCACGACCGTCGCCTGCAGGGGCACGCCGAAACGATCCTGCTGTCCTCGATAATCCTTGAGCGGCGCGAGTCCGGCCACGCCGATGGCGACCTCGGTCAACCCCTCGCGCCAGGGCCGACCGAAGGTGTCCGTGATGAGGACGGCGACCTCCACGCCCGCGCGCCGCTTGATCTCCCGCCGAATGGCGCGCGCCGAGGCATCCGGATCCGCGGGCAGCAGCACCACGCGCCCTTCACCTACATTCGAGCGATCCACGCCCGCATTCGCGCAGACGAATCCCTGCGGCGTCTCGACCACGAGCACGTGCCGATCCATGCGCACGATGCGTCGCGCCTGGCGCAGGACCACCTCGACGAAGCGAGGATCCCGCCCCATCTGTCGAGCGATCGTACGGGCGAACGCCGAGGGTTCAACGTCCGCGAGCGCGACCATCCGACCTTCGGCTTTGGAAACGACCTTTTGCGTGAGGACGAGAATATCGCCGTCCTGAAGTGCGAGACCTTCGGCCGCCAAGGCCTGGAGCACCAGCGCGACCAGATCGTCGCCTGGTCGCACTTCGGGCAACCCCTCGATGCCGATCACCTGAATCGCGCGAGCCACCGTCGTTCCTCGAACAAAGCGGCCGTTGCCGAACGAACGGCCAATTCTGGAGCAGCCGCATATCGGCGCGCAAGCTCGCAGAGGTCCTCCGGCGCATCCACATCCAAAGCGACGCGAGGGAGATCGAGGACGATCGCGCGCAAGGCGCGCTCCTGCGCCGCGCGACGGTGAAAGCGAAAGCTGTCCTCGCCGAAGCGAAGGGAGAGCGGGACCGAAGGCCGCATCCATACTGCATTCGTCCCGCGACCATCTCGCGAGGGCACGAGCACGACATCCGCCCGCTCCCCCGCCCGAAGGATCGTTGCGATATCCTCCGGCTCGACCAGCGGCACATCGCTCGGCAGCGCGAGGACGGCGCTCACATCGTGCCGACGCGCTTCCGCAAGGGCGCGCTCGACGGCTGCCGTCTGACCGCGATTCGAGGGCTCTGAGAGGACGAAGGCGCCGAATCGTGGCGCGAGCGCCATGGCCTGTGGTTCGCGAGTGACGAGGACGAGCCGATTCAGCTCGCGGACGCGGACGAGCGCGGCGAGCACATCTTCGAGCATGGCGCGCGCGAGCGCACGGCGCTCATCCGTCGCGAGCACGGTGCGCAATCGCTGCTTCGCCGTGTGAAAATCTTTGACCGGAATGACCGCCCAGATCAAGCGTCAGAGTGTAAGCAGGCCAGAGCCACCCGCGCAAGCCGCACGGCAGCCATCCGATCGGTCATGCGTAATGGTGCCGTGAACGCGCGCACGCCCGCGCGCTCGATCGCCGCCCCCCATGCCGCATCGCGTTCGTCAATGAGGAGTCGAGCGGCGACCCCGGCGTAAAAGCGAGCTACGCCGAGCGGCGAGACCTCGTACCCGCACGCGCGCATGAGTTTCCCTGCTGGCCCGCTCACGGCCTCCGTCCCGATGATCGGACTGATCGCGAGCACGCGTTCGCGCCTTCGGGCGAGCGCCGCCCGAAGGCCGGGGACGGAGAGGATCGGCCCGATGCTCGTGACCGGATTGCTCGGCGCGATGAGAATCCCGTGCGCCTCGCTGATCGCCTCGAGCACGCCGGGCGCCGGACGCGCGCGTTCGCTCCCCCGATACTCCACCCCCGTGACTTCCGGCCTCCACCGCTCGCGCACGAAGAATTCCTGAAAGGCGAGCACGCCCGACGGCGTGCGCACATAGGTTCGGACGGGGTCATCGGACATCGGCAGCAGGCGCGCGCGCACGCCCAAGCGCGCGCACAAGGCGGCCGTCACGTCCGTGAGCGAATATCCCTGCCGCAGCCACTTCGTCCGGACAAGATGCGTGGCCAAGTCCCGATCTCCGAGCTGAAACCATGTGGGTTCGCCATAGCGACCGATGGCCGCCAGACAGGCGAACGTCTCATCCCGCACGCCCCAACCGCGCTCCTCATCCAGTAGACCCGCCAGCTGATACATGAGCGTGTCCAGATCCGGCGAGATATGCAATCCCCACAGCTCGACGTCGTCTCCCGTATTGCCGATGAGGGTCAGTTCCTCCGGCGGGAGGACGCCGAGCAATCCGCGCACGAACTTCGCCGCTCCGGTCCCTCCGGCGAGCACGACGATCATCCCGATCCTCCTCGCGCAGACGCGACGGCTTGGAAGCTGAGGATTCATTCTATCCGGCCTCGCTCCCCTTGCGGAAGGCACGCGCATGTGGTAAGTACGTACTTACTTCTCGAGGTGGCCGCGATGGTCGCGAACGCGAAATCGGCGAAGGTGACGGCGGTCGAATCCCGACGCCTTTCGGCCGAGGATCGCCGTCGGCAGATCGTCCAAGCGGCAATCGCCCTCTTCGCCCGCAAGGGCTTCGAGGGGACGACGACGCGGGAGATCGCGCAGGCGGCCGGCGTGAGCGAGGCCCTCATCTTCCGGCATTTCCCGACCAAGCAGGACCTCTACTCGGCCATCATTGATCACAAGATGAAGGAATGCCGCCATTCGTTTCAGGAAGAACTGCGCGAGGCGAGGGCCCATCGCGACGATCTGACGTTCTTCGTCCGGCTCGCCGAGGAGATCTTGCGGATGTATCGGGAAGATCCGGACTTCATCCGCTTGATGCTCTTCAGCGCCCTCGAAGGGCACGAGCTGAGCCGCATGGTCTACGAGACGCACGTCGCGGAGATGTTCGAGGAACTGGTCGCGTACATCGCGCGCCGGATTCGCGAGCGCGCCTTTCGCGCCGTGGACCCGCGCGCGGCCGCGCGCGCTTTTGTGGGGATGATCTCCCACCATGCCTTGGTGCGCGAGCTGTTCGATCCGACCGAACGCCTCCTGAAGCTGGACGATCAGGCGGCAGCGCGCGCCTTCGCCGCCATCTTCCTGGAGGGCGTCGCCCGGCGACCACGTCGAGGCCGTTCGTCCGTGCGGAGGGATCACGCTCGATGATTCGACGATGGGGGATTCTCGGACTCTGCCTGTTGACGATCGCAAGCTCAGCCTGTCGCGGTCGCGGGGATCAGGCGCAATCGCGCCCCACGCTCGCGGATCAGGCCATCGAGGTCGAAGTCCTTCCCGTCCGCGAGCGCACGTTCGATCGTCAGATCGAGATCGTCGGAACGCTCGCCGCCGATGAAGAGGTCGTCGTCTCCACGGAGGTGGAAGGGCCAGTCGTCGAGATGCGCGTGGACCTGGGAAGCGTCGTCCGTCGTGGCGATGTTCTGGCCCGCTTGGAGAGCCGCGATTTCGAGCTGCGCCTGGCCGAGGCTGAAGCCGCCCTGCAGCAAGTGCGCGCTCGATTGGGGCTTCCTCCCGATCGCGATCACATTGATCCGGAGGAGACGGCGCTCGTCCGGCAAGCGCGAGCGGCCTACGACGATGCCCGCTTGCGTTTCCAACGCATCCGCCAACTCCACGGCCGAGGCGTCGTCTCACAACAGGAATTGGATCAGGCGGACGCCAACCTGCGCATCGCGGAGGCGCGGTATGAAGCCGCCGTGGAGGAAGTGCGCAGTCTGCTCGCCCAACTGGATCAATGGCGCGCTCGCGTGGCCGCAGCCCGCCGCGATCTGGAGAAGACGGTGATTCGCGCGCCCATCTCCGGCGCCGTCTCCGCGCGCCACGCGTCGCTTGGTGAACTCCTGCGCCGGAACGATCGCGTGGTGACGCTCGTGAAACTGGATCCGCTGCGCCTGCGCGCTGATGTCCCCGAGCGGTATGCCGAGGCCGTCGCTGTCGGCCGTCGCCTCACGTTCACCGTGGATGCCGTTCCCGGTCAAACCTTTCAGGGCACGATCGTGCGCATCAGCCCTTCGGCGCGCAGCGAGACGCGTTCGCTCACCCTCGAAGCCGAAGTCCGCAATCCCAGCGGTCAGCTGCGTCCCGGATATTTCGCCCGCGCTCAAGTCGTCGTCGAACCCAGCGCGAAGGCCATTCTGATTCCAGCCCGCGCCGTCATCACCTCGGTGGGGCTGACGAAGGTCTTCGTCGTGGATGGGGATCGCGCCCGCGAACGCCCGATCAAAACGGGCACTCGGGTGAACACCGACGTCGAGGTCCTCGACGGTCTGCGACCGGGCGAGCGCGTGATCGTCTCCAATCTGGAACGATTGAGCGAAGGTGCGCGCGTGCGCGCGGTGCGCACGCGATGAAGGAGGGGAACTCGTCATGAAGCTCTCGGATACGGCCATCCAACGCCCCGTCCTCACGACGATGTTCATCGCTGCTTTTCTGATCTTCGGCGTCGTGGGGTATCAACGCATCGGCATCGATCTCTATCCCGAGGTGGAATTCCCGGTCGTCACCGTCATGACGATCCTGCGGGGGGCGAGTCCGGAGGTCGTCGAGAGCGAGGTCACCGACGTCATCGAGGAGGAGATCAGCACGATCGAAGGTGTGGATGAGATCCGCTCGCAGAGTTTCGAGGGCATCTCGTACGTCACGGTGACCTTCGCCCTCGAGAAGGACATTGACGTCGCGGCGCAGGAGGTGCGGGAGAAAGTCGCCGTTGCGACCGCCCGCCTGCCCAGGGACATCGAACCTCCTGTTGTGCAGAAGCTCGACATCTCGGCCAATCCCATCATGTGGATCGCCGTGAGCGGGGACCGGCCATATCGAGAGCTCTCGTACTACGCCAACAAGGTGCTCAAAGAGCGACTGCAGATGGTGCGAGGCGTCGGCTCGATTTTGCTCGGGGGATTCCGGGATCGGGAGATCCACGTCTGGCTCGATCTGGATCGGCTGGAGGCCTACGGCCTCTCCCCCTTGGACGTCACGCGCGCCATTCAAACGAAGCACGTCGAGCTGCCGGCCGGACGCATCGAGAATCGGGAGCAGGAGCTGACCATCAAGGTCATGGGCGAATACACGTCGGTCGAAGAGCTGAGCGATTTGGTCGTCGCGTATCGGCAGGGTGTCCCCGTTCGCCTGCGCGATCTCGGACGCGTGGAGGACGGAGAGGAGGATACGCGCACCATCGGGCGCTTCAACGGCAAGCCGGCGATCGGTCTGGGCGTGCGCAAGCAATCGGGGACGAACACGGTCGAAGTCGCCGATCGAGTGAAGGCCACCTTGGCCGAGCTCCGAAAAGACCTGCCGCCCGGAATTGACGTGCAGATCGCCTTTGATGCCTCGGAGTTCATCAAGAAGTCCATGGGCGACGTTCAATTCGACATCCTCTTCGGCGCGCTGCTCACATCGGCCGTCATCCTCCTCTTCTTGCGCAACGCTCGGACGACGCTCATCAGCGTCATTGCGATTCCGACGTCGCTCATCGGGACGTTCGCCTTCATGAACGCCCTCGGCTTCACGATCAACAACATGACGATGCTGGCGCTCTCGCTCGCCGTCGGCATCGTCATTGACGATGCCATCGTCGTCCTGGAGAACATCTTTCGGCACATGGAGCAGCTGCGGCAGCCGCGCGTGGTCGCGGCTCGCGAAGGGACGCGGGAGATCGCCTTCGCCGTGATCGCCGCCACCTTCAGCATCGCCGCCGTCTTTTTGCCCGTCGCCTTCATGAAGGGCATCATCGGGCGTTTCTTCATCCAAATGGGTTTGACGGTGGTGATCGCCATCCTCATCTCACTGATTGTGTCCCTGACGCTCACGCCGATGCTCTGCTCGCGTTTCATGCGGCTGGAGGAGCGACACGGCCCGATATACACGGCCTTGGAGCGCGGCTTCCGTGCCGTGGAGCGCGCCTATCGTTCGGCGCTGGCGTTCGCCTTGCAGCGTCGTGCGGTGATCGTCGGGGGCGGGCTGCTGCTGTTCGCCCTCTCGCTCGGACTCTCTCGCTTCATCGGACGCGAGTTCTTCACACAAGCGGACGAGAGCCGCTTCATCGTCCGCTTCGAGACGCCGCTCGGCTGGTCCATCGAGCGCATAGATGCCGTCACTCGCCAGGCGGAGCGGATCCTCTTCTCCCATCCCGAAGTACGAGGCGCCTTCGTGGGGACCGGATTCTTCGGAAGCATCAATCAAGGCATCATGTTCGTGAGCCTCGTCCCGAAGAGCGAGCGCACGGTCTCGCAGCAACAGCTCATGGATATGCTGCGGAAGGAGTTGGGCACCATCCCCGACCTCACCGTCGCCGTCGAGGCTGTCTCTCCTCTCGAAGGCGGTCAACGCAACACGGACATCCAGTACATCCTCGAAGGCCCATCGCTGGAGGATTTGGCGGCGCGCTCGCAGCTTCTCGTGCAACGCCTCAAGCAAAGCCCCGGGTTCGTGGATGTGGACACCGACCTGGAGCTGACGAAGCCGGAAGCGAAGGTGTACATCAATCGGGAGAAGGCCGAGGACTTGGGCTTGGACGTCGCCACGATCACGCAAGCCATCAATGTCATCATGGGCGGCGTGGACGTGGCGAAGTTCAAAGAGGGTGGGGAGCGCTACGACATTCACGTGCGCGCGCTCCCCAGCGACCGCGATCTGCCGAGCGATCTGGACCGCATCACCGTCGTCTCGCGCGACGGGCGTCGAGTGAAACTCTCCAACGTCGTGGAGGTCGTCGAGGGCGCGGGCCCCAATGTGATCAATCGGTACAACCGACAGCGCGCCGTGACGCTGTATGCGAATCTGCGAGGGAAGCCCCAAGGGGAAGCGCTCGCGGAAGTCGGACAGCTCATCGCCGAGACGCTTCCGAACGCGCCGGGGTATCGCGCCGAGTTAGCCGGTCGCAGCCGCGAATTTCAGCGGTCCTTCCAATATCTCGGCACAGCCCTGGTGCTCTCGATCCTCATCATCTACATGGTCCTGGCCGCGCAATTCGAGAGCTTCATCCATCCGTTCACGATCATGCTCTCGCTGCCGCTGGCCACGATCGGGGTCTTCGGCCTGTTGCTCGTGACGGGGAAGACGCTTAACATCTTCAGCTATCTGGGCATCATCATGCTCGTCGGCATCGTGACCAGGAACGCCATCCTGCTTGTGGACTTCACCAATCAGCTGCGCGCGCGAGGCCTGGATCGCACGGCGGCCATCTTGCACGCCGGACCGATCCGCTTGCGCCCCATTTTGATGACGGCGATCACGACGATCGCGGGCATGGTGCCCGTCTCCCTGGCCTTCAGCGAAGGCGGTGAGACGCGCGCGCCGCTGGCCGTGGCCGTCATCGGCGGCATGCTGACGTCGACGTTCCTGACGCTGCTGGTCATCCCCGTCGTCTACACCTTGTTCGATGACCTCGGTCAGTGGCTGCGCCGGCATCTGCTCCGGCGCGAAGCGCGAGCGCCCGAGGTCGTGGTGGAACCGACTCCACTTGTGCACCAACAGACCATGAGTGAGAGCGGGGGATGACGCGATCGGGGAACGAACGGACCTCGAAGCTAGCTCCGGCCGATCTTCTCGGATATCAGCCTCCTCTTTGGATCGGCGATGACCGAATCCGCTAGGCGATCTCGGCCGGTGGCGGCATCGGCATCTGCTCCGGCGCGAAGCCCGAGCGCCCGAAGTCATGGTGGGACCGAGTTGTATTCTCACCACGGATGGACACGGAGGGCTTCCCCTCTGTGTTCATCCGTGGTCGTCCGCGACCGTTTACGTCTGTGGCTCGTGAGTGGAATCAGCGGCTTCCTTCTCTCCGTGTGCATCCGTGGCTTGTTCATCACCCCTGGCCTCTGCCGAGGGAGTCCGCAAACCGGAGCGGAGATTGATCCCCGTGCCTCCACGGGGGGGGATTTCTCCCATGACGCGGTGAAATCCCACAGGGGAATGGGAGTGAGATCGTCCCCTGGTGTCTTCGATCCCTTCAAGCCCCTCATTCCCAAGGCGTTGGGGGCTCACGCGATTCGCCTCCCCGGCACGCCATTTGCATCCCTCCACGACGGCCAGGGAGAGGCGCCATGTGGAGCCCGCGGTGGAGACGACGGCATCCGTCTGAGCATCGCCAAACGCTCCTCGCCGCGCGCGGGGGGAGGTATGGGCTCTGGCGCTCCTTCATCCCGAGGGCGCTTCTCGGATACGCGCTGCTGGCGCTTTTCCCCACCACGCTCGTGCGCGCCGAGAGCGCCTGGCCGGAGCAACCGGGCATCTTCAACAGCTCACAGAAACGATATCGCCTCAACCGCGAGAAGCTCGGTCGGATCAGCGCGAGTCTGGAACAGGTGACCGGATGGCGAGGGATTCACTTCGATCACGACGCTCAGCTGTGCCTGAAGGAGGTGCGCCTTGCGGCGACCGGATCCCCGACGGCGCGAGCCATCGTCCTGAAGGCCCTTCAGGAGACGATCATCATCCTCGAAGACCGCAGCCGATCATTAGACGTCGCCTTCGCGGCGATCCGGCGCGAGGCCGTTTATCACAAGGCGTCCGGAGGACAACTGCCCGTTTTCTCCCTGCGCGTGGATTTCGAGGATTTCCAGTATCTGCGCGGCCATCCCGTCGCGCTCCAAGCCTTCGATCTCGGCTTCGTGCTGCTTCACGAATTGGTGCACGCGGCCTTGGATCGGCGCGACCCGGTGGACTCGCGCGGCGCGTTCGATCCAGGCGACTGCGAAGCGCTCGTCAATGAGGTGAGGGCGGAGCTGAATCTGCCGCTGCGCATGCACTATCACTCGGAGTACGTGCTCCCCTCTCTGCTCTCCACCTTGACCTTCGGACGCCTTCGATTCGAGCGGGTGATCGAGCGCGGAGGGAAGTCGCGGCGCGAGGTCTACGTCATCCAATGGCCACGACCTTTCGTCTCCCATTGAACGCGCCCGTCCCGCGGTGAGGCGCCGCTCAGGATCGCACCTTTGACTCAGTGAGCGAACGCCGTCCGGAAGCGATGTAGATCACCGCACCGGGGAGGCTGGCCAGAAGCGTCACCAGGAACCACAACAGCGCCAGCAACACGCTCGCTTCGCGCGTCACCCCCACGGAGGAGAAGAAGAGGACGAAGGCATACTCGCGCACGCCCAGGCCGTACATCGTGATCGGGAGCATGCTGAGCAGCGAGACAAGGGGGATGAAGATGCAAAAGGGGAGGACGTCGAGCGTGAGACCGAGCGCTCGCGCGTTCGCATAATTGAGGCCGATGAGCATCAGGTGAAAGAAGAGCGAGAGCGCCACTGCCTTTCCGAGCGCCGATGGAGCCGACCGATAAGCGCCGAGCGCCGCATGCGCCCGATCCACCAGTCCGACCAGCGGCGCCGCTCGAACCGCAGCGCAGAGCCGACGCAGAGACCGATACGAGACATCGGCGAAGAGCGCGAGATTGAGGAGCAGATAGAGCAGCATCCCCCCCACGAGGGGGACGATCAACGGACGATCGGCCCAGTGGAGGCGACCGAAGGCCGCGGCCACGAGCGCTACAAGGAGCAGCGCCCCGAGCCCCGTGTTTCGATCCATGAACACGGAGGCGAGCGCGCGCACCGCATCTCGCGTCTCGCGCCCCAGATAATAGGCCTTCACGACATCCCCCCCGATGACCGTCGGCAGAAAGAAGTTGAAGAACATGCCGAGGAAATAGAGCTCGACGAGCCGGCCGTAAGCGATCGAGATCCCCAACGGCACCGTGAGGACTTGCCATCGGAGCGCGCTGAGGAGCTGACCGCCAACATAGAGTGCGAGCGCGAGGAGGAAGAGCTCGATGCGAACGCCAGCGAGGGCACTGAGCATCTGCCCGAGATCCGCACGGCGTAGAAGCGACCAGAGCAAGAGCGCGCTGACCGCCCCTTTCGCGCCGATGAGCCACCATTTCCGCTCGCGCGCCGAGCGTCCTTCCGAAATGCCCTCGGTCGTCGTCTCTCGCCACACGAGAACGCACCTCCTCGATGACCGACTCATTGTGCCCGATCTATTGGCGCCTGAAAAGGCGCGCCGCTCACCTTCACCCCGCACGCGCGCTCTCTCGCCAACGGGACGCTCGCTTCGATAGACTTCTCCAGCGGGGTCCGGGGCCGACCGGAGGGCTCTCGCCAGAGCGACGTGGCGAAATGCGATCATGAGCCCGTTCTTTCACATCTGGTTTTGGATCAGCCTCGCGGCGTGCGGCGTGCTGGAATTCGTCGTCGCCCGTTTGCCCGTGGGGCCGAAGAGTCCGCGGGATCGCCGTTCGCTCCTCTGGCTCGGGATCGTTCAGGCCACAGGCATTCCGCTGGTCGCCATCACGACGGCGAGCGCGCCGGATGCGTTTTGCCGCCTCCTGTGGGACGGCGTGGGGAACGCGCTTGGCGGGATCGCCGCCGCCGTGGGACTGCTCATCCGCTGGTGGGCCAAACGCACGCTCGGACGCTTCTTCACGGCGCGCGTGGCTGTCCTGCCCGACCATCAGCTCGTGCAGCGAGGTCCCTATCGGTATGTGCGGCATCCGGGGTATCTGGGGATTCTCCTCTTCTTCCTCGGCTGGCCACTCGTGGTTGGGCATCTGCTGGCCTTGCCGCTCTTTTGGCTGCCGACGCTGGCGGCGTATCTGCACCGGATCAAGGTGGAAGAAGACGCCCTTCGCGATGCCTTCGGCGCGCTCTATTGCGAGTACGCGCGGCGGACGGCGCGGCTGCTCCCCTATGTCTGGTGAGCTCAGAACGTGCGCCCGATGCTGAAGCGAAAGACGGACTTCTCCTCGAAGAAGATCTGATTCGGCCCGGGCGTCGTCTTCGCGTTCGGATTATAGGCCCAAATGAAGCGGAAGGGGATATTGATGACGGGCATCTGGAATCGAAACTCGATGCCGAGCGAAGCGCGATAATCCCGCAGCCCGCGCAGTCCCCGAACGCCCTCGGACAAGAGGATCTCGCTTCGGGTGCTCCCGAGCCCACGAATCTTCACTTGCGTGAAGCCATCGGGCACTTCCGTCGGCAGCTTCCCTTGCGCGCGCTGGGCGATCCGCACCTCTTCGGGCGTCGCCAGGAAGCCATTCGGGTTGAGCAAGACCTGCTCGAACGATGCCAGCTCCGTGAGCAACTGATGGCCCAAAGGGATCACCCGACGACTGGCGACGAACAACGGGCTGATGAACTGCGGGAGCGGATTGCTGACGATCTGCTGATCCTTGTACCCCTTCAGATTGAAGGCCGAGCCGATGTCGAAGAACGCGGCGACCGAGAGCGGCCCGGCCAGCGGAATGCGATACTCGAAGTTGTAGAGGAGCTGCGTATCGCCCCCCACGGGGACAAGCGTGCGCGTCAGCAGCTCGTCGGTGAAGACGAATTTCTCCAAGACGCTTTGCCGAATGAAGGGACGCTGCGCGGGAGCCGGCGCCGTATCCGGGACGACCGGCAGCGTCCGCGTCGTCTTCAGTGGATCGGGATCATCAGCGAAGATCGCTTCGACATCTCGCGATGTGAAGCGCTGCAAGACGGGGACCACGGGAGAGACCGAACGGATGCCGAATCCGCGGATCGAATCCTCGCCGCCGAGGAAGAAGCGACTGAAGATAGGGATCCCGCCGACGAATGCCAGAGAGTTGGAATCGAACGGCGCGCCGTAGTTGGTGATGTGCGAGGCGAGCACACGCATCCCGATGACCGTGTCCTTGCCGAGGAACTTGAAGCCTGTCGGGCGGAAGTACTTGAATTCGACCGTCGGTTGGATGAGGCGAACGTTCCCCCCGAGGAAGCCGCCACTGATGCCGAGCGAGATGTAGAGGCTCTTGCCGGAGGTCGGATCGATCGGGTGATTGAGGGTGTTGTAGGTGAACGACGGCACGAGCATGCTCGTGCGAATGTTCGGCTGGCGGAAGGTGACCGGGATGTCGTTATTCGGATCCGCATCGCGATTGACCGGCGGGTCTTCGATCGAGTTGGCGCTATAGGAGTAGGAAAGGCCGATGCGCGAGAACTGACCCAAGCGCCACCAGCGCTTCGTGAGCGTCGCCAGCGGCGTGCTCGCGAAGATGCTGAAGCCGGCCGTCTTGTCCTTGAAGAGCGATTCCCCACGCAATCCGAAGAGTCCCGGGCTCAAGAAACCGCCGCTCAAGATCCCCAAGCCACCGCCGAAGAAGTCGTAACTGCGGGCGAAGATGCTGAAGCCGAGCGAAACGTTGCGATCCAACACATACGGCTCGGTGAAGGAGAAGAGGAAATAGCGCATGAGGTTCCCTTGCGCGAAGCTGAAAGTGAGCGACTCGCCATAGCCGAAGAGATTGTTCGTCGAGTAGTCAATGCCGACGTAACTGCCGCCGATGCCGCTCGCGCCGCCAGTGAACTGGATCTGATTCCGCCCCTTCTCCTTCACGTTCAGCTCGATGTCGAGCAAGCCCTCGCGATCGTTGGTGCGGAAGGTGGCGTGCTCCTCCTTGATCTCCTCGAAATAGCCGAGTTGGTTGAGCCGCAGCAGGCTCTGCTTCCAGAGATATTGATTGAAGACCTCGCCCTCGGCCACGAGCATCTCGCGGCGCAGGACCTTATCGCGCGTGTTCGTGTTGCCGGTGAATTCCAACCGATTGAGGATGAACTGACGCCCCTCCTCGATCTCAATGGTGAAATCGGCGATCCCCCGCTTCGGATCATCGGGATCGTCGCGCAATTCGTGGCGCGGATTCGCCGACATCTGAATGTAGCCGTTGGCCCCATAGAGGTCCTTGAGCGTCTCGAAGACGCCCTTTTGAATGACCGTCGAGCGCACGATGTCCCCCGTCTTCAAGCCGATGATGCGGAGGATCTGCTCGTCGGTGTAGAGCGTGTTCCCCTCGACCTCGATCTTCCCGAACCGATACTGTTTGCCCTCGTTGATGGGGATGGTGATCTTCAAGCCCCGTTTCGGCTTGCGGAAGAGGGGAAGGGGGAGGCCGCCGCCCTGCGTGATCGTCTCGATCTTCGGCTCGCCGATCTGCGCGTCAATATAGCCGTTGTCGGCGAGCACGAAGAAGCGGACGCGCTCGAGACTGCGCTTGAGCGCCTCAGGGTGATAGATGTCGCGCGAGGTGAAGCGGGTGAGGAAGCTCGCCTGACGGACCTCCTTCATCGCCTTGCGCAGCTTCTTGTCGGAGAAGACCGTGTTCCCCTCGAACTCGATCTTGACGACGCGCACGCGCGGGCCTTCGTTGATCTTGAACGTGACGGCGACGGCGGCCGTCGAGAGTTCCTCGACCTCGATATCCACGGTCGCTTCGGGCTTCCCTTTCTCGGCGAGCAGATCCTTCAGGACGCGCCGGGCGACCTGCCCCTTGGCCGGATCCCACATCGCCTCCTTGCTCACGCCCACGCGCCGCTCCCGGAAGCGCTGGAGCACATCGCTCTCCTGCACCGACTTCAACCCGACGAACTTCAGATCGCGGATGATCGGATTCTCCTCGACCTCAAAGGTGACGATCTTCCCCCCCTCGGGACCATCCTGCACGTAGACGCGGATGTTACGAAAGAGGTTCTGTGCCCAGAGGGCTTGAATGTCGCGTTCGATTTGTGCGGGATTGTAGGGATCGCCCCGGCGGGTCTGAATGTAGTAGCGGATCGAATCAGCCGTCAGGCGACGATTCCCACGGATCAAGACGTCCTCGACCGTCACCTGCGAGCGAGCGAGGACGGAGACGCTCGAGGTCACCAGAAGTGACCCCGCGCCGAGAACAGCGGCGAGGATTCGCCTCATAGCCCTTTTTCTGCCTCCCACACCCGAAAATCGAAAGAGCCGAACATGAGGTCGTCCGCGTCCCCCTCACGTCCGGCTCCGCGCGCAGGCGCTGCGACATCGCTCATCGCACGAGCACGGCATCGTCCGGCTTCTCGACGGACACCGGACGATAGGCCAACGCATCGCCTTCCAGATAGACTTCCACGACCGAGCCCGGGCCGAAGTGCCTCCGAATAATAGCTTCCGAGAGCGGATCTTCCACGTACTTCTGCAAAGCGCGCCGCAGCGGTCGCGCGCCGAAGGTGCGATCCGCGCACGTCTTCTGAACGATCCACTGCTTCGCCTCTTCGGTCAGGCGCACTTCGATCCCGACGTGCGCCATCGTGCGGTTCAATTGAGAGACGAGCAGGTCCACGATCTTCAGCAAATCCTCATCTGTCAGCGGATCGAAGATGATGATCTCGTCCAACCGGTTGAGGAACTCGGGATTGAACGTCTGCCGGACGGCGTGCATGACCTCCTCTTCGATCTTCGCCTGGGCCTGCTCGGGCGTCGCCTGGAACCCCACGTGACCGCGCTTCTGGATGAAGCGTGCGCCGATGTTGGACGTCATGATGATGATGGCGTTCTTGAAATCCACCGTGTTGCCGAGACTATCGGTGAGGTGCCCATCCTCCAGCACCTGGAGTAGGATGTTGAAGATGTCCGGGTGCGCTTTCTCGATCTCATCGAGCAAGATCACGCAATAGGGGTTCCGCTTGACGCGCTCGGTGAGTTGTCCCCCTTCTTCATGGCCAACATATCCGGGCGGCGACCCGATGAGCTTGGAGACCGAATGCTTCTCCATGAACTCGGACATGTCGAAGCGGATCAAAGCGCGCTCGCTGCCGAAGAGGAATTCGGCCAGACTGCGCGCCACTTCGGTCTTGCCGACGCCCGTCGGCCCGAGGAAGAGAAAGCTGCCGACCGGACGATTCGGATTCTTCAATCCCGCGCGCGAACGGCGAATGGCGCGGGCCAGCGCCGAGATGGCCTTGTCCTGACTGACGACGCGTTTGTGCAACTCCTCCTCGATCCGCAAGAGCTTCTGCTGCTCCTCCTCCTTGATCGACGTCACCGGGATGCCCGTCCAGCGCGCGATGACCTCCTCGATATCTTCGCGCACCACGTCTACGACCGGCTCATCCTCGAAGAAATCGGGCTCCCATTCGTCCGTGTACAGCCGCGAGCGCGAGCGGAAGAGGAAGTGGCTGATGTCCGAAGAGGAGGAGCGCGGCCGCCGATTCATGAGGGCCGCGGCTTGCCGCAGCTTCACGCGCGCTCCGGCTTCGTCCAACACGTCAATCGCTTTATCGGGCAAGAAGCGATCGGTGATGTACCGATTCGAGTAGTACACGGCGGCGCGAATGGCTTCCTCCGTGTAACGAACGTGGTGATACGCTTCGTACCGATCCTTGATGCCCATGAGGATGCGGATCGTCTCCTCCTCGGTCGGGGGCGCGACCTTCACCGCCTGGAAGCGACGCTCCAAGGAGCGGTCCTTCTCGATCGTCCGTCGGAACTCGGCGGGCGTCGTGGCGCCGATGCACTGGATCTCTCCGCGCGAGAGCGCGGGCTTGAGGATGTTGGCGGCATCGAGCGATCCTTCGGCGCTGCCGGCGCCGACGAGCGTATGCAGCTCATCAATGAAGACGATGTACTGCGGGTTCTCGATCAATTCCCGCATGATGGCTTTCAACCGCTCCTCGAACTGCCCCCGATACTTCGTCCCGGCCACGATGAGGCTCAAGTCGAGGGCGACGATCCGCTTGTTCCGCAGAAAGGGCGGGACATCACCGGCGACGATCCGCTGCGCTAGCCCCTCGACGATGGCCGTCTTGCCAACGCCCGGCTCGCCGATCAAACAGGGATTGTTCTTCGTCCGACGGCAAAGGATTTGGATGACGCGTTCCAGCTCGGCTTCCCGCCCGATCAAGGGATCGAGCTTATCGGCCAGCGCCATCTCCGTCAGATCGCGGCTGAATTCGGCCAGATGAGGCGTCTCCTTCTTGGCCTGCTGCAGCCGCTCGACGCTGCTGCGCATCAACTCCTCGCGCACGTGCTGCAGCCGGAGTCCGCGTTCGTAGAGCAACTCGGCGGCCAGACTGTTCTCCTCCCGCAGGATCCCCAGCAGCAAATGTTCGGTCCCCACGTACCGATGGCCCAAGCGCTCGGACTCCTCATCGGCGTACTTCAGGACCCGCCGAGCTTCTTGACTGAGCGGTAAATCCACCGACGAGGTCGAGACCTTCTCGCGCACGACGGCCCGGCTCTCGATCTCCTTGCGGATCATCTCGACTGCCGACGGCGACCGCAGGAATCGCGCGGCGAGCGTTTTATCCTCCCGCAGCAACCCCAGCAAGATATGCTCGGCCTCGATGGCGGAAGCTCCCATCTGGCTGGCTTCGTAACGGGCGAAGAAGATGACGCGTCGCGCTTTCTCCGTGTATCGTTCGAACATCGCCCCCTCGCTTCTCCTCAAAAATCCTCTCGCAGCTTCCCGTCGTGTAAGTGTAACACGCGGTCGCAGCGACGAGCTATAGCCTCATTGTGGGTCGCGATGATGGACGTCAGATGTCGGGTCCGATGCAGATCCTCCAACACCGCGAACACGAGGGTTCCCGTGCGCGCATCCAGATTTCCCGTGGGTTCATCCGCCAGCAACAGGCGCGGTTCGTGCACAAGGGCCCGCGCCAGGGCGACCCGCTGTTGCTCCCCTCCGGAGAGTTGTGCGGGTTTGTGTGCGAGCCGATGCCCCAATCCCACCTGCTCCAGCATCGCCGCCGCCCTCCGCGCGGCCTCCGCCCGCGCCATGCCGCCGATTAACAGCGGCATCATCACGTTCTCCAGCGCCGTGAATTCCGGCAGCAGCCCATGAAACTGAAAGACGAAGCCGATCATCTGCTGCCGGAACCGAGCTAAATCTACCTCACTCCCGGAAAAGATGTCAAACCCCTGGAAGAGCACTCGGCCCGCGCTCGGGCGATCCAATCCACCCAGCAGATGCAACAGCGTGGATTTCCCCGAGCCCGAAGCGCCGACGATGGCCACCATCTCCCCTTCGGCGACGCTCAGTTCCAGATCGCGCAGCACCGGCACAGGCTCCGGCCCATCCGTATAGGTCTTGCACAGCCCCTCGGCGCGCAGCAGGATCGGCGTCGGCGTCGCGCGCCGATCAAGCGGAGCCACCTGCGGGCGCCCTTCACTCATAGCGCAAGCCCTCGACGGGATTGAGGCGCGCCGCCTGTCGCGCCGGATAGATCGTCGCCAGAAAGCTAATCGCCAGCGCGATCCCCGCGACGATCGCCGCATCCCCGATCCGAGGATGAAACGGGGCATAGGCGATCGAGAAGACCGTCTCCGGAAGGCGAATCCACTGATACCGATCGGCCAGCCACGAGAGCAGGACGCCCGCGCCAAGCCCCAGCGCCGTGCCGATCACTCCGACCAAGACCCCCTGCCAGATGAAGATGCGCATGATCGAGGCCGAGCGCGCCCCCATCGCCCGGAGGATCGAGATGTCCCGCGTCTTCTCGACGACCATCATCACGAGCGAGGTGATGATGTTCAACGCCGCGATGAAGATCATCAGCGTGAGGACGACGACGACGACGACCCGCTGAATCTGCAAGGCGGCAAACACCGGCTGATTCAGCTCCTGCCAATCGGTCGTCGTGTACTCCGGCCCGGCGACCTCGCGGATGCGCCGCGCGATCTCTTTCACGGCGTAGATGTCCGCGACCTTCATTTGCAGTACGGTGACCGGCTGCTCCGCGCCCAACAGCCGCCGCAGCGCGTCCAGGGAGACGTAGCCCCACGAGGAATCGTATTCGTAGAGCCCCGACGAGAAAAGGCCCACCACGCGCACCCGCCCCAGACGCGGGACCATCCCCAAGGGCGTCAAGCGTCCATCCGGTGGGATGATCGTGAGCACATCCCCCACCTTCACGCCCAATTCTTCGGCCAGCACGCGCCCGAGCAAAATGCCGGGCAGGCCATCGGCCTCTTCGGCCAGCCGCTCGACCGATCCCGAAACGGCGAAACTCCACACTTCGTTCGCCTCTCGCGGAGCCCGCACGTCCACCCCCTTCAGGATCAGCCCCACCCCACGTCCCGCATGCGAGGCGAAGACTTGCTCATAATGGGTCGGCGCGACGGCGCGCACGCCGGGCACACGGGCGATCTTCTCCTGAAGCGTCGCCGGAATAGCTCCTCCGTCCTTTCGCAAGAGATTCACATGTGCTGTGCCCGCCAGCAGTTTCCCCCGGATATCCTCATTGAAGCCGTTCACGAGCGAGAGCGCGATCACAAGCACGGCCACACCGGCGGCGATCCCTAGTATCGCGATCAGGCTGATGACAGCAATGACGGCTTGCTTGCGCTTCGCCGTCAGGTACCGCAGGGCGATGAGCAATTCGAACGGGCGTACACTGACGGCTTCTCGCACGGCCTCAACGATCGCGCGCATGATGGTCCCTCCAGCCCTCTCGGACGCCTTCAGATGACCGTTCCCTCCGGGATGATGGCATTACGGGGGATGACGACGATCCCATCTCGGATGTACCAATTCTCCCCATCGGCGTACGACTGCCTCCGGACATTCACGATTCGCACGTTGGCACCGACGCGCGCGTTCTTATCAATGATCGCGCCCACGATCTCCGCGTTCTCGCCGATGCCCACCGTGGGGATCCCGCGCGCGCGATCGGCCTCCATCTCCTCGAGCGTCTGGTAGAAATCCGCCCCCATGACGATCGTGCGCATTAGCCGCGCGCCCCGCGCGATACGCGACCGCACGCCGATGACGCAATGGACCAGCTCCGCCCCCTCGAGGATGGCGCCATCGGCGATGAGGCAATCATGGATGCGGCACTCGCGAATCTTGGCCGGAGGAAGATACCGCGGATGCGTGTAGATCGGCGCATCCGGATCATAGAGGTTGAACTTCGGCAGCGGAAGCGTCAGGCCGAGGTTCGCTTCATAGAAGGCGCGGATAGTGCCGATGTCCTCCCAGTAACCGTCAAAGAGATAGGCCTGAACGCGATAGCGCCGGATCGCCTCGGGGATGATCTCGCGTCCGAAATCCACATGCTGCGGATGTTCGTCGAGCAACGTCTTGAGCACCGATTTCCGGAAGACGTAAATGCCCATCGAGGCCAGGTACGGACGGCGCGCGGCCTCCTCCGGAGCGAGTCCGACTCGCATCGTATCGGTGCGCATCTCCCGAAGCCCCTCCCCCTTCGGCTTCTCGCGGAACTCGACCACCCACCCTTCGGCATCGAGCTTCACGAGCCCGAAGTCGGAGGCGCGCGCCTCCTCGACGGCGACGACCGAGAGCGTGACGTCCGCCCGCGTCCGCTCGTGATGGGCGATGAAATCCCGATAGTCCATGCGATAGAGGTGATCGCCGGCCAGGATCAAATAGGTCTCCGCGCGCCACTGGTCGAAATGGCGCCAACCGCGGCGCACAGCATCAGCCGTCCCTTGGAACCAATTCCGATTCTCCAACGTTTGTTCGGCAGCCAGAATGTCCACGAAGCCCTCGGTGAACGGCCCGAATTGATACGTGCGCGAGATGTGCCGATTGAGCGAGGCGGAGTTGAATTGCGTCAGGACGTAGATGCGGGTGATCCCCGAATTGATGCAGTTGCTCACGGAGATGTCCACCAGGCGATATTTCCCAGCCAGCGGGACGGCCGGCTTGGCCCGATCTTTCGTGAGGGGGAAAAGTCGCGTCCCTTGTCCCCCACCAAGGATGATCGCCAACACATCGTCGCGACGCGCCATCTGGTCCTCCCTTCACGCTTCGCGCTGCGCGCGAGATCGTCGTCTTCGGCCCATCGGGCATTTAGTGTAGTACAGAGCGGCGCGGGATCCAAGCACATGGCGCCCCCGACTCGCCCAGCGCGCTTGACCAACGCTCCACCGATGAGCTACTTTTACGCGGCTTATCATGACGACTCGCGAAAGGAGATCGCAACATGGACCGAGAGAAAATCCTGCAGGCCCTCAATAAAGCGCTCGCTCAGGAGCATGCGTGTTTCATCCGCTACAAGACGCATGCCGCAGTGATCACCGGCCCCTACGCGAAACCCATCCGCGAACAATTGGACGAGATCGCCGAGGATGAAGAGAGCCACGCGCGCGACCTGTGCGATCGCATCACGGGGCTGGGCGGCACGCCGACGATGGAGGTCGCGACGGAAGACCTGATCCCGGCCACGACGCTGGAGGAGATCCTCCGCGTCAACATCGAGGAGGAGAAGAAAGCCATCGCGCTCTATCAAGAACTGCTCGACATGATTCCGCGCGAGCAGCGGTTGCTCTACGAGACGATCGAGCACATCCTCGAAGACGAGCACGAGCATTTGGAAGAGCTGCAACGGCTCCTCGCGTGATCGTCCTCCGCACTCGCGGGGTGAGTCCCGAAGGAGCGACGCGTATGTCGGCCATCGCGCGACGTCTTGTGGTCATCGGCGGGGTCGCCGGCGGCATGTCGGCGGCCGCGCGCGCCAAGCGCGTCAATCCCGATCTGGAGGTGATCGTCCTCGAGCGGGACCCACACGTCTCCTATGGCGCTTGCGGGATCCCATACTTTCTGGCCGGCGTGGTGCCCGATCCCGAGCGGCTCATCGTCTACACGCCCGAGTATTTTCGTCGCGAGCGCGGGATTGACGTGCGCACGAATACCGAAGCTGTGGAGATTCGTCCCGCCGAGCGCACGGTCCTGGCGCGCGATCGCACAAGCGGCGCGATCACGCGGATCCCGTACGATCGGCTCGTCCTCGCCACCGGCGCCACGCCCATTCGTCCGGCTCTGCCCGGCGTTCAGCTCGACAACATCTTCGTGTTGCGCAGTCTGAACGACGGCTTGCGCCTCCATCGCGCGCTCGTCGAAGAGCGCCCCCAGCACGCCGTCATCGTGGGGGCCGGATATATCGGGCTCGAAATGGCTGAAGCCCTGCGGATGCGCGGCCTGCAGGTGACCGTCCTCGAAGCCCTCGATCACGTCCTCGGACAAACGGAACCGGAGATCAGCCGAATCGCCGAGGGAGAACTGAGCGCTCACGGCGTGCGCCTGCTTCTGACGACGCGCGCCGCCGGATTCGAGGGCGATGCGCGAGGACGCGTTCGCGAGGTCATCACCGAGTCGGGCGAACGGCTCGCGGCAGACCTCGTCCTGATCGGGATCGGCATTCGTCCCAACGTGCGTCTGGCCGAAGAGGCCGGAATCGCGCTCGGCCCCACCGGCGCCATCGCCGTGGACGAACATCAGGAGACCAACCTCACGGGCGTCTTCGCCGCCGGCGATTGTTGCGAGGCGAAGCATCTGGTCACCGGACGCCCGACGTGGATCCCCCTCGGCCCGGCCGCCAACAAGCAGGGGAAGGTCGCCGGAGATAATGCGGCCGGACGGCGCGCGACATTCGCGGGCGTCGTCGGAACAGCCGTCGTCAAAGTCTTCGACCTCGAAGTCGCCCGCACGGGGCTCTCGCTCCAGGAGGCGCTCGCCGCTGGGTTCACAGCGAAGAAGGTCTCGACCACGGCCTCTTCGCGCGCGGGATATTATCCGGGCGCTCATCCGATCACCCTCGTCCTCATCTTCGACCAGGCGACGCATCGGCTACTCGGTGCGCAAATGGTCGGGCGCGAGGGCGTGGCCAAACGCATTGATGTGTTCGCGACCGCACTGCACGCGCGGATGACGTTGGAAGAGATGAGCCAGCTCGATCTGAGCTATGCGCCTCCCTTCGCACCGGTGTGGGACCCCATCCTGATCGCCGTCAATGCGGCGCTGAAAGCTTGACCATCGGCGCGTCCTCAGGAGAGCCATGGCAAGCGTCAGAGATCGCGTGATCATCATCACCGGAGCCTCTTCGGGGATCGGCGAAGCGACAGCGCGACGCTTGGCCCGGGAAGGGGCAGCGGTCGTCCTCGCCGCGCGACGGCGGGAACGCTTGGAGCGCCTCGCCGAGGAGATCACCGCTTCCGGGGGGCGAGCGCTCGCCATCCCCACCGATATCACCGTGGACGCGGATCGGCGTCGTCTCGTCGAACGCGCCTGGCAGGCGTACGGGCGCATAGATGCCCTCATCAACAACGCGGGCTACGGACAGCGCGGCCCCATCGAATGCGTGCCCATCGAGGCCATTCGGCAGAACTTCGAGACGAACCTCTTCGCGCTCATCGCGCTCACGCAGCTCGTCGTTCCCGTTCTGAGGGCGCAAGGGGGCGGGCGCATCGTCAATGTGAGCTCCGTCGCCGGACGTATCGCCCGCCCGTTCTCAGCCGTGTACGATGCGACGAAACACGCGCTGGAGGCGATCTCCGACGGACTGCGCGGGGAGCTCGCCCCCTTCGGCATCCACGTCATCGTGATCGAACCGGGATTCATCCGCACGGAATTTCTGGAGGTCGCCACTGAGGTCTCGCGCCCGGTGTTGGAGCGCTCGCATCCTTATGCGTCCTTTCTGGCGGATCTCGATCGCCGGTATGAACGCTGGCGGCAATGGGCGGGACGTCCGGAGGACGTCGCGACCGTCATCCTGCGAGCGCTCACGGAAGGGCGTCCGCGCCCGCGCTACGCTGTGCCCGGACACGCGCGCCTGCTGCTCGCGCTCAAGCGGTTCGTCCCGGACCATCTGTTCGATGCGCTCTTACGTCGGCAGATGGGGCTCGCGCATCGTCCGCTGGAGAGCTGAGCCGGCGGCCTCACTCGACGACGACCGATGTGGTACACTACTTCATCGAAAGCGGAGAGGGACGATGGCCGGTGAAGTGACGCTCACGGACGCGCACGGCATGCGGACGGTGAAGATCGCCCCGCGCGGGATCATCTCCCGATATCCGGAACCGGTCGGAATGCCGAAGCCGCCCTGGATCCGCGCCACACTCCCAAGCGGGCCCGTCTACAGCGAGCTCAAGCGCTTGGTCGCCGAGCTGCGGTTGCACACAGTGTGCCAAGAAGCCCTCTGCCCGAATATCGGCGAATGTTGGGGACATGGCACGATGACGATCATGCTACTGGGTGGCGTGTGCACGCGCGCGTGCCGTTTCTGCGCCGTGGCCACGGGAAATCCTCGCGGCTGGCTCGATCCCGAGGAACCCGAACATGTCGCTCAGGCCGTCGAGACCTTAGCGCAGCGCTATGGCCTGAAATACGTCGTGCTCACGAGCGTGGACCGAGACGATCTCCCCGATGGCGGAGCAGCGCACTTCGCCGAGACCGTACGCCGAATCAAAGCCCGCGTGCCCGAGATGAAGGTCGAGGCGCTCACGCCCGATTTCCGAGGCGATCTCCGCGCCGTCGAGACCGTGCTCGAAGCCGGCGTGGACGTCTTCGCCAATAATCTGGAGACGGTGCGCCGCCTCACGCCGCGCGTGCGTGACCCTCGCGCTGGATACGACCAGACGCTTCGCGTCCTGGCGCACGCCAAACGCTTTCGCCCTCACGTGCTCACCAAAAGCAGTCTGATGCTCGGCCTGGGCGAGACTGAGGAGGAGATTCGCCACGCCATGCGCGATCTGCGCGCCGTCGGCGTGGATATCCTCACCCTCGGACAATACCTGCGTCCGACCAGACACCACCTCCCCGTCGTCCGCTATGTGACGCCGGAAGAGTTCGCCCGCTATCGGCAATGGGGATACGAGGAGGGCTTTCGCGAAGTCTTCAGCGGCCCCTTGGTCCGCAGCTCCTATCGCGCCGAGCGCGTCTTCGTCGAAGCTCAACGGGGCGAATCCGCGTGAAGGCCGAATCGCCCCTTCGGCGATCGTGGGAATCGCTCAGTCCCGCTCCTCAACAACGAAGGGGCATCCGCTGGGCTCTTCACACAGCCGGGAAGACGTAGACCCTCCCCGGCCCCCTTGGAAGCCCCAATGTCCCCGGATTGACCGAGCCGATCAACGCATCGTCGCGCCCGTCGCCGTTCACATCGCCGAGAGCCAGAGCAACGGAGAACTGCCCCCCCGGATCAGGAGGAGAAGCTTGAAACGCCGCCTCGGCCACCGCATCCAAGGCCGATCCGCCGGCGAAGAAATAGGCGCGCCCTGTGACACTACCTTGGTGAACGGCTTGAGCGCCAACGAGAATCCCAGCCCTCCCCACGGCGAGCGTCGTGCCGAAGCCGTCATTCTGAGCAGGAGTTGGCGCGCGGAGCGTGAGATCGGCCGTGACGTCAAACGGCTGAGCGCCAAAGAAGAGATGGACCTCGCCCGGATCGCTTGTGGCCGTAAAAAGCGATTCCACGAAGTTCGGATGTGGCACGCCGATCAGAGCGTCCGCGATGCCATCTCCGGTGACGTCCGCGATGGCGAGCGCTTGACCAAACCCACTTCTGCGTTTGGGCACAGGCTGCTGCAACATCGCATCCGCCGTCAGATCAAACGGCAAACCGCCCAGGAAGAGATACGCGCGTCCGGCATTTTGCACGGAACCGATATCCTCATTGGGCGCGCCGACGAGCACATCATCGTGCCCATCGGCATTGAGATCGCCCACGGCGACCGCGTATCCAAAGGCCGCTCCACGCTGCGGCGCGGGCGACTGGAGCACACGCGGAAGGTTGGGGAACGATGGTCCCCCCTCGTAGACGAACACCTGACCCGCCTGATCCCGCGCACCGACTTTCGCATTCTCGGCCCCAACGAGCACATCCGTCCACCCATCGCCATTGAGGTCGCCAGCGGCGAGCGTCCATCCGAAACGCGCCAGAGGATTTAGGCTCGGCAGTGGAAGCTCCCCATCGGCTTGCGCGTCCAGAGAAGGGCCTCCGAAGAAGAAGTACACCTTCCCCGTCCCCCGCTGCGCCCCTCCATTGGCGAAGAGCGCTGAGACGAGGATATCTGCCCATCCATCCCGATTCAGGTCGGCCAAGGCGATAGCCCACCCAAAACGCGCCTCGCGCTCCGGCATCGGCGCGTGTAAGATCACATCGGGCGAGATCTCAAAGGGCGCCCCGCCGAAGAAGACGAACACGCGTCCGGCATTCGCCTTCCCCTCCACATCGGCGAGCACAGCGCCCACGAGAAGATCAGCGACGCCGTCCCCATTCACATCTCCACTAGCCAGTCCGAAGCCAAAGCTGCTCTCGGCCGGAGCGAGTTGGACGACGATCGGAGCCTGAAATTGAGCCATCCCCCATTCGGGTCCAACGAGAATCAGCGACAAGGCGAAGAAGACGAAGATCACCCTTCCACGTTTACGCATAAACGCGCCTCCCTGCGGACGAAGCTCCCCCACTCAGCTCGGACGACCGTCCCGACCGAGTCGGGATCAGAGCCCACGTCCGTTATCGTCACCAGTCGTCACAGGAACGTTTGAAAATCGGTCGGCAGCAAACCGGCGAACGGTCCAATGCAGAGGAGAACGAGCGGCGGGAAGATGAAAAACAGCACCAGGCAGATGCTCGGAAGCACGGCGTATCCGAACGTGAGCGCTAGTGGAGCCAGCAGCATGAGCACTGCAGCGAGCCTCTTCATCATCGCACCTCCATCGAGAATGTCATCGGCCTTCAGCATAACGATCGTCCTGAGCACGGTCAAGGGGAATTCTGCAAGAGAGGCGTGGCTTGACAGGGGAGAAGGGACGCTGGTACTTTATTCCCTCTCCGTATGGCGAGGCGGGCGAAAAAGGCAAAGGGACGTCGCTCGTGGTTCGTCCTCTCGCTCTATCTCCTTTTGGCTTGTGATCTCACGGCGCACGTCGTCGCTCCCGCGAGCGCCTCTTCGCTGACTCTCGCTCAAGGGGTGGCAATCTCCTCGCCTGCGTCTCCCTCAGGGGCGGATTCATCATCGGGAGCGGCGCATTCCGGCCCGTGCGCCTGCCAACACGGGCACGTCCCCTTCGTCTCGACGACCGCGGAGACGCTCCTTCCACCGCCAACCCTCGCGCTCGCGGAATGGTCGTCTTTCATCCACCGCCTTCGCCCCTTGCCGGCGGATCGCGTCATCCGATCCCCTCCTCTCTGCACGCGTTCGATCTGACGCACGGCGTGAGCGGCTCGCGCGATCCACGCGACGGTCAGAGATCGCGCGGCACATGTTCCACTTGCGAAGAGCGTATATCTCGACGTGGTGAAGGCAAGCCACATCCTTGGTAGAGAGGAGGGGAAACCATGGGACGCATCTCTTCACTGCGCATGGCCTTTGGCTTCATTTGGCGGATGCGCCTGCTGTGGGCTCTTGGATTCGTGCTCCTCGTTTCTGGCTTCGTCCCCGGAGCGCAATCCTCAGGCACACTGCGGGGACGCGTCATCCTGCGACCGGCTGACACGCCGGCGCACGGCGTGACGGTGACGCTCGTGCCGGGGAATCGCGCCTCCGTGACCGATGAGACCGGCACGTACGAATTCCCCGACATTCCTCCGGGCCGATACACGGTGATCGTCCACATGGAACGGTTGCCCGATGTCGTCCGAACCGTTGAGGTCGGCCCTGGAGCGACGGTGACGTTGGACATTGACTTCACACTCTCTCCCATCCGCGAACAGATCACCGTGACGGCGAGCGGGCGCGAGGAGACGCTCGCCGAGGCCTTTCATGCGGTGACGTCGCTCGACGCGACGGATCTGCTGGGCAAGAACACGACGTCACTCGGCGAAGCCTTAGAGTACCAACCGGGCGTCGCCAAGCGCAGTTTCGGCCCGGGCTCATCGCGCCCGGTGATCCGCGGCTTCGACGGCGATCGCGTGCTCGTGCTACAGGACGGCATCCGCACGGGCTCGCTCTCGTCGCAGTCCGGCGAACACGGCGAAGCGCTGGACGTTCTCGGTCTGGACACCATTGAAGTCGTCAAAGGTCCGGCCACACTACTGTACGGGAGCAATGCGCTCGGCGGCGTCATCAACGTCATCACGCGCCACCATCAGATGCATCAACACCCGCATCAAGGTGTGCGCGGCTACGTGACGGGCGTCGGCGGCTCGACGAACGATCAAGGAGGGGGGAGTCTCGGCCTGGAATATGGCCTTGGCCATTGGCTCATCTGGGGCAACGGCGGGGGACAGCGCACGCGCGATTACCGCACCCCACTTGGTCGCGTTCCGAATTCCGAGACGCGAGGGGGGAATGGGACCGGTGGCTTCGGACGCTACGGCGAGCGCACCTTCTTCAGCCTGAGCTACGGTTACGACACACGCCGCTACGGCGTCCCCTTCGCCGGGCAATTTCACGCGGCGCATGACGCTCACGGCGAAGAAGAAGATCAGCACGAGGCAGAGCCGCTCGTAGACCTGAAGATGCGACGGCACAACGTGCGACTCAGTGGCGGCGTGCGCGAGCTCGGCGCTTTCCTCGATCGCGTGCAGGTCTTCCTCGACTACACCGACTATCAACATCGCGAGCTGGAGGATAGCGCGCCGAAGACGATCTTCGAGAACCGACAATTCATCTCCCGCCTCGTCTTCGATCAGCGCAAGCAGCGCGGGCTCTCGGGGAGCTTCGGTCTCTGGTTCTTGCATCGCCGCTATGAGACGAGCGGTGAGGAAGCCCTTGCGCCGCCGGTCACGCAGCGCGCCTTTGCGCTCTTTGCCTTGCAACAGTTGGACCTTCGGCGGCTCGTCCTTCAGTTCGGCGGACGACTGGAACACAACGGCTACACTCCCGTCGGCCTGCCGAGCCGCTCTTTCACCGGCTTCTCCGGCGCCGTCGGCGTGCGCATCTCTATGTGGGAGGGGGGGACGCTCGTCCTCAACTACACCCATTCGTTTCGGGCTCCCGCGCTTGAAGAGCTGTACAACCGAGGGCCGCACATTGGAAACCTCGCGTTCGAGATCGGCGATCCGAGGCTTCGCCGCGAGCGCAGCGATGGCCTGGACCTCTCCCTGCGCCATCGGGGCGATCGCTGGCGTGCCGAAGCGAACGCCTACTATTATCGCCTCACGGATTTCGTCTTCCCGGCCCTGACGGGGGAGATCCGCGACGGTCTCCGCGAGGTCATCTTCCAGCAAGCGGACAGCCGATTCGCTGGAACGGAGTTGGGATTCGATCTCGCGCTCCATCGGCAGGTGTGGCTCACGCTTGGCTTGGACGCCGTGGATGCGGAGCTGCGCCCATCGGGAACGCCCTTGCCCCGCATCCCTCCAGTGCGCGGCCGCATGGGGCTGGACATTCAGGTCAAGGGGTTCACGTTCGCTCCGGAGGCCATCTTCGCGCGCGCTCAGAACGATCTCTTCCCCACGGAGACGCGCACGCCCGGATATGCCGTCTTCAACGCGCGCGCCACGTACACGATCGCCCAGTCCCACCTGTTGCACATCTTCTCCGTCGCGGGATTCAACCTCGGCAATCGGCTCTACCGCAACCATCTCTCGTTCATCAAGGACCTCGCTCCCGAGATCGGTCGCGGCGTGCGCTTCACCTATACGGTGCGGTTCTTCTGAATCATCGGGTTGATGGCCTCGTGCGGGCCGGATTCGCTCGCCCCCTCCCGGCCCGCACGATGCGGATCACGGACAGTCTGGACGACTAGCGGACGCGAAGATGACGTCGAAGCGGGAACATGCTGATGGGGCTTCAGAGATGAAGCGCGCGATCCCCCTTCACAAAAGGAGATACTTCCTCCACGCCTCTTGCTGGCGCCCCAAGTGAGCGAGAATCTGGTGACTCACGCGCCAGGAGAGCGCACGCGGATGTTTGAGCAGCGTCATCCCGGCTTCCTCCGGCGTGCGATTCCCCTTCCGCACATTGCACCGACGACAGCAGGCGACGACGTTGTCCCACGAGGTGCGTCCCCCCTTCGAACGCGGGATGACATGATCCACCGTCAGCTCGGACGACGGGAGCTTCCGCCCACAGTATTGGCACGTGTAGCCATCGCGCAACAAGACGTTCTTGCGCGAGAGTTCCTTCCGCTCAAACGGGATCTGGACGTATTCGAGCAACCGGATCACCGACGGGACCGGAATCACCACATGCGCCGAACGGACGACGCGCGACGTCACTTCCTCGGGGCGCGCTGTGCCCTTGAGGATGAGTACAATCGCTCGCCGAGCCGTCGTGACGTTGATCGGCTCGTAGGTCGAGTTGAGTACTAAAACTGGCGCCTTCATCCGATCCATCACCCGCATGATAGAAGCAGAATTATACCAGAGCTTCCGCCTCAAGCAAGGGGCCAGTTCTCCCAAGCCCGCATCCTCTCCCGACTCCAACTTTCGGACATACCTTTGGCCTTCAAGCGCCGTCAAAGGGAGCGAACACGAAAGAGGAGGAACAGGATGAGGACATCGTGGGCGCTCAGCACGATTGCGCTCGGGCTCTTGGTGGCCGAGCTTTTGGTCCCGCACTCTTCGACAAAAGCTGGGCTTCGGACCGCAGATTCCGTGAATGTCTTCAGTCGCCGATACGTGATCCCCGGATACGATGAACCGAATACGCCGCCCCACGTCCCGGTCTCGGAAGCGCTTCGAGCGGCGCTCACCGATCCCGCCGTCACGCGCGACGGCGAGGTGAATTTGAACCAAACCGCGTACGTGCGCTTCTTCGACGGAGATCGGACGCATCCCCCGGAGGCGATCGTGATCTTCGTGCCCGGACCGAGCAGCGGAGCGAATGCCTTTCGGTTCCTGGCGACTGAGATCGTGCGTCGCTCCGGAGGAGCGATCGAAGTCTGGGCGATAGATCGGCGCGCGAATCTGCTCGAAGACCTCTTCCCCCTTTGGCGCGCTGAACGCCTGGGGACCGTCGAAGCTGCCCAGGCCGCACTCGTGCATATCGCTGAGCATCCCGACGGGCGCGGCGGCTTCCTCGCCAACCATTATGAGGAAGTCAGCCGTTTCATGAGCGAATGGGGATTGGACGTGCACGTGCGCGATTTGAAAGCCGTCGTCGAGGAAGCGCGTAAGATCTCCGGCGCGCGAATCTTCTTAGGCGGTCATTCGTTGGGCGCGATCCTCGCCGAGGCTTTCGCTGCTTATGATTTCGAAGGCGTTTCGGGCTACAGCCTCATCCACGGCCTGATCTTACTTGACGGCACGGGGATCCCCGGCATGAATCCGCTCATCTCCGACGATCAATACCTCGCTGGCTTGGTGGCACTGCGTTCGCCGACGCGTCCGGAAGATGCGCCATTCGCGCTTCGTCCCTTCGGCCCCTATCACTTCCAACTTTTGGAGATCGCCGCGCTCCTGGCTCTTTGCGACCCCGATGGACCCTCCCCGCTCGATCGGTACGCGCCCGAGCTGATCACCGTGCCGATGACGAACGCTGCTGCTCTGGGCGTGATCCTCGACGACGAGTTTCAATCCCAACCGCTGGCCCGCTTCTCGATCGGCTTCCTGCGCATCCCCCCTGATCACCCACTCACCTCTATTGCCACCCGAGGCCGCGATCCCTCTTCAGTGAACCCCAATGGCCTCTACGCCCCGAAAGACTTGGGAGAAACGCGGCAACACTGGGCCGCCGTCCCGGACCTGCGCGTCCTGGACCCCATGTTCGTTCACGGGCCCGAGCCGTCAGATTTCTCCCGAGTCGCACGCCTCCTGCTGACGGGAAGCGGGCACAGTCCTTCAGACGACTCTCTTGCGCGCGAGGCCTCTCCAGATGCACCGGAGACGAATTTCCTCGAGTGGTACTTTCCCCAACGCCTGTTGCTAGATCTGCTGCGGTTCTCTGATCTGGACGCGACGCGCCTCCCTCCAGCCATCGTCGCGGCGCTCACGGCGCGCGGCGGTCGCATCCCCGCGCTCACGGAGAATCGGCGGATGAACGTGCCGGTGCTCGCTCTTCAAGCTCGACAAGGGCTCTTCCCCCCGCTGGCCGGTTCCCTCCCCTTCACCCGCTACAAGAACGGCACGCGCACGCCACAGTTCACCTACAGTCTCTTGCCTAATTCTGCTCACGGGGATCTCTTGACCGGAACCGATCGGGACGCCCGAGGGCGAACGGTGGTTGATCTCATCATGAATTTCGTGACCGGAAATCAGTCCCGGTGATTCGAGCCCTCTGCGCACGAGGGAGGAGCCGCACGCGCTGAGAGGATGTCCACATGAGGACGCGGCGATCGCCTCTCCCATCGCACGCTTTGCACGCTCTAGCACTCCCTCAAGTGCGAGTCGATGAGGACGCTTCCCGCAGAACTTGGCCCGAAATCTCCCACTTGACTTCGAGCATGAGGCCCATATACTATGGGCCCGCGGGGGGTAGAGGGCGAGTTCCACCCTGGGCACCCTCGTGGAGAGCGTGACCTACCGGTCATCCCGACCGAGGGATAAGGCGAGGCGGAAGGAGCCGAGGTCCTATGAACAAGCTTCGCCGATCTCGAAAGATATGCCTCCTCAGCTTCACCGTCTTGGTGCTCCCCGTACTCGCCGGACAGCACGCAGCATGGGCGCTCGATCCGCGCAAAGCCCTCACGCAGTACGCGCAGGATGTGTGGCAGATCGAACACGGCTTACCCTCGAACAGTATCAACGCTATCGTGCAAACTCGCGATGGGTATCTCTGGCTGGCGACGGATAATGGCCTGGCTCGATTCGACGGCGTGCGCTTCGTCGTCTTCAATAAGGCCAACACTCCCGCGCTCAGAAGCAACGTGATCACGACCTTATTTGAAGACCGACACGGGGCCCTTTGGATCGGCACCACCGCCGGATTGGTTCGATTCAAAAACGGAAGGTGGACGGTCTATACGACCGACGATGGGCTGTCCGACAATCAGGCGAATGCGCTTTGCGAAGACCGTGAGGGGAACCTCTGGATCGGGACCGAACAGGGCGGCGTGATTCGGTTCGCCAACGGGAGATTCACCGTCTACACGCAGGGACTGGCGTCTTCCCATGTTCGAGCGATACTGCTGGACCGGCGAGGAACGCTCTGGGTCGGCACATCGGGCGGGTTGAGCCGCTTCCATGAAGGTCGGTTCATCACCTACACGACCAGAGAGGGAATGCCCCCCGGCGGGGTCGAAGCCCTCTCGGAAGATCGGGAAGGCACTCTGTGGATCGGCGCAGAGGCGGGATTGATTTGGCTCAAGGATGGGAAGGTCATCTCCGTGTCGAGGGACGGTTCTTCCCCCCGAACCTGGCGCACGATGATTCATGACCGGGAAGGGAATCTCTGGATCGGCACCTATGGAGAAGGACTGTATCGGTTCAGCCGGGGCCTATGGAGTCGCCTGACGGTCAGGGAGGGCTTGTCCGATGATCGCATCCTCTCGCTTTACGAAGATCGGGAAGGGAGCCTCTGGATCGGGACGCGCGGCGGGCTCAATCGCCTCAAGGATGAGCGGGTGACCGCCTACACGACCCGTGAAGGTCTTCCCGACCAATGGGTCTATTCGGTGTGCGAAGGACGAGATGGCAGTCTCTGGATCGGCACCCGCGGTGGCCTGGCGCGATGGAAGGAGGGAATGCTCACCACGTATACGACGGCGAACGGGCTGCCGAGCAATGTCGTCCGTGCCCTTCATGTGGATCGGAAAGGGAACCTCTGGATCGGCACCGACGGAGGCGGCCTGGCGCGATGGCGCGAGGGCCGATTTATCGTCTATGGCAGAAGACAGGGGTTGATGAGCGATCGCATCTACGCTGTTTACGAGGATCGGAACGGGCGCTTGTGGGTGGGCACATACGGTCAGGGGCTCTATCAATTGAAGGACGGGACGTTCATCGGCTTCACCCTGGAGGAAAATCGGGTGCGTCGCGCCGATCTCGGAACGAGCCCGCAAGGATTCGTCCGCGTGATTTATGAGGATCGTCAGGGAACCCTCTGGATCGGCACGCGGCGGGGGCTCTTTCGGATGAAGGGAGAGGACGGGACGTTCTTCGGCGCTCAACAGCAGGGATTGTCGCCCGGCGCACTGGTGACCGCATTCTACGAAGACGAGGAGGGAACACTGTGGATCGGCACCTATGGCGGTGGACTCAATCGTTTTCGAGACGGACGGTTCATCGCCTACACGACCGATCATGGCCTTCCCGACAACGTGATCTATCAAATTCTGGAGGACGGCCAGGGGAATCTCTGGATGAGTTCCAATCGGGGCATCTTTCGCGTCAGCAGAAGAGAGTTGAACGATCTCGCTCATGGGAAGATCGCGTCCGTCACGCCAGTGGTCTATGGGACGGGCGACGGCATGAAAAGCCCGGAATGCAACGGCGGCAATCAATCGGCCGGATGCAAAACCCGCGACGGACGACTCTGGTTCCCGACGACCAACGGTGTGGTCGTCGTTGATCCGGCGCGTCTCCGGAAGAACACGCTCCCGCCTCCGGTAGTCATCGAATCCATCAGGGCGGATAAAAGGCCCATTGATCTGCGCGAGAGCGTGGAAATCCCGCCCGGGACGAGGGAATTGGAGATCAGCTACACGGCGCTCAGTCTGCTCGATCCGGAGAAAGTTCGATTCACGTACAGACTCGACGGTTTCGACGACCACCGGATCGAGGCCGGAACGCGCCGCGTGGCCTACTATACGAATCTCCCGCCGGGGCGCTATCGGTTTCGCGTCATCGCCAGCAATAACGACGGCGTGTGGAATGAGACGGGAGCGGCGGTGGAGCTGCATCTGGAACCGCATTTCTACCAAACGAGATGGTTCTTGGCGCTGGCCGTGGTGCTGCTGGCGCTGCTGGGGTCGAGCATTTACATCTGGCGGGTGAGGCAGGTGCGGGCACACGAACGGGAGCTGGAGAAGCTCGTCGCCGAGCGCACGCGGGAGCTGGCCGAGTTGAATCGCACGCTGGAGGAGCGAGTGCGGGAGGGCATCAAGGCCCTGGCCGAGAGCGAACGCCTGGCGGCCTACGGAGAGATGGTCGCGGGCGTCGCCCATGAGGTGCGGAATCCCCTGTTCGCCCTTCAGGCAGCCGCCTATGTGCTCAAACGGAAGTGCGGGACGACTTGCGGACGTCCGGAAGTACAAGCGCAAGTGGACCTCATCGAACGCGAGACCAATCGGCTCTCCCGCTTGATGAAAGATTTGCTGGACTTTGCAAGACCTCGCGAACTCGTCCTCACGGACACCAACCCGCTCAGTCTCCTTCAAGAAGCCGTTGAAATCTATCGAGCTGAGTATACTCCGACGTTTCCCCGGATCGTGCTGGAAGCGCCAAGCGATCTGCCGCCCATTCGCGTTGATCGCAGCCGCCTCGTGCAGGTCATCGTCAATCTGATCGCCAACGCGGCCCGGCATGCGCGAGGAGTGACGACGGTCACCCTGTCGGTTGAGCCTCCACGCAATGGACAGCTCTGCCTTCGGGTTCGCAACGATGGCGCTGGGATCCCGCCTGATATTTTGCCGCGCATCTTCGAACCGTTCTTCACCACGGGCAAAGGGTCGGGACTGGGATTGGCCATCGCGCGACGGCTCATCACCGAACATGGCGGCACGATCGCAGTGCAGTCCGATCCCGACCGCGGCACCACCTTCACGATTTGCCTGCCAGTAACCGCAGATGAACACAGATGAAGTTCGGGGTAGCAACGATTGGAAGGATAAGGCCATGGAGCTCTTGAAGAAGGAGCTGAAAATTATCGCCGCCTGTATGGAGGTTTCCGACGAACTTGGCCTCCCGGAAAGCGTCTCCGAGAACGCTTCGTTGAGCGCTCCCGCAGAGAAGGGATTGCGGGCACAAGCGCGAGTACCTTTGCGAGCGGCGTTTCGAAACCACGTCGTTGGTGAATTCCCTGCCGATACTTTGGTCGAGGGGCGCGTCATTATCGAGCCGAAGGCAGCGAAGGCCCTGACCGCCGAGCACGAGGCTCAAGTGCTCACCCACTTGAAAGCCAAGGGAGTGAACGTTGGGTTACTCGTTAACAGCAAGCCTAGGCTTGATTGGTATTTTTCGCGGATGCAGGTGAGGGTCAGCAAACGAGATGCAAGATCAACGACCACTTCTGAGTGATCCGTGTGCATCTGTGCATCCGTGGGAGGTACTTATGAGGCAGCGCATATTGATCATTGATGACGATGTGTCGCTGGTGGCGGCGCTGACGGGAGTGCTCGATCAGGCCGGCTATGAGGTGCGGTCGGCCGAGACGGCCGACGCCGCTCTCGAAATCGTGCGCCGCGAGCCCATCGAGCTGGCGCTCGTGGACATACGACTGGGCACGGAGAGCGGTCTCGATCTCTTGCCCCAGCTTAAGCTGCTCCGTCCGGAGATGTCGGTGATCGTGCTCACCGGTGTGGGCACGATTGCCCTGGCCGTCGAAGCCATGCAGCGGGGCGCGGATAATTTCATCGAGAAGCCGATTGATCCGCCTCGATTCCTGGCTCTGGTGGCCAAAGGGTTGGAAGCCTACGCGCTGCGCCGCAAGGCCCTTCAGCTCGAACGACTCTCGGCGCCCTCACGGCCTCTCATTTGCGGCGACGGCAGCCCCATGCACGAGGTGTTACGACTGGCCGAAGCGGTGGCCGCGCGCGAGACCACGGTCCTGCTCTGCGGAGAAACGGGCACGGGCAAGGGGCTGCTGGCTCGATTCATTCACGACGCCTCCCCGCGAAGGAAAGGACCCTTCGTCGAGTTGAATTGCGCCGGACTGTCGCGCGAGCTGACCGAATCGGAACTCTTCGGGCATGAGCGCGGGGCGTTCACCGGTGCCGTCGAGCGCAAGATCGGCCTGTTTGAGGCCGCCGATGGCGGGACGCTCTTTCTGGACGAGATCGGAGAGATGGACCCGGCCGTGCAGGCTAAGCTGCTGAATGCGCTCGAACAGAAACGTTTCCGACGCCTGGGCGGCGTGGCCGAAATCGAAGTGAACGTGCGGGTCATCGCCGCGACCAATCGCGATCTGCAGCAGGACATCGCCACAGGGCGATTTCGCAAAGACCTCTTCTACCGATTGAACGCTTTCACTATTCACCTGCCGCCTCTGCGCGAGCGCCGCGAAGACATCCTGCCGCTGGCGCGGCACTTTCTCGCCGAATGTCAAGCGCCGCAGGCTTCGGTGCGCGGCCTCTCGTGGGACGTCGAAGAGATTCTCATGGGCTACGACTGGCCGGGGAATGTGCGCGAGCTGAAGAACGTGATCGAGCGAGCGGCGATTTTATGTCCGCGGGGCTCGGAACTCTTGCCCATTCATTTGCCGCCGCTTCGGGCGTCGAGAGCGACCGATGTCACGTCTCACCTCTCCGACGTCCAAGGTGCGACGGAGGGTCGTCCCCTTACTCAGGGATCGCGTGCTCCCGATCAGTCGCCGAGTCCTCCCGCCTCTCTCTCGAAAGCCGTCGAGGAGGCCGAACGTCATTACCTGGAGCTGGCGCTTCAGGCTCACAACTGGAACCTCTCGGCGACCGCCCGCGAGCTGGGCATCTCCCGCGATACGCTCTACCGGAAGATCAAAAAGTACAATCTCGCGCCCGAGAAGTGAGCCGTCGGCGGAGGAGAGCATGTGAGTGGGGTGCTGAAAGCAGACACGAGATGCGCTGAACGGCATCGGGCCGGAATGCGACGAGACGACCGACGCTTTTCCCTTGCGCCCCCCGACTGAACCAAGGCGCCGTATGCTGCGGAAGCGCCCAAGACACGGTGTGCCGAGTTCGGGGATGCGTCCGGCATTCGCCCGTCAGCATGCGACACCCGCATGGTCTCTCACTCCTTCACGTCGGGGCTCAGAGGCGAAACTGCCGCGAAGCCTTCACCGACCCGGCCAGGAGGCGACGGCGTTCCAGCGCCACTGACAGGCTGGACATCCTCTGCTGGAGAGCCGAAGGGGAGTGGCTGGGCCTGCGAGTGTCCGAAAAATCTGACATGTCCGAAGAATCGGACAGTCGCGTGTCCGACGGATCGGACAGTTGGGCCGGCAGTGGGAGATGGCGAGCGAGGAGGCGTTCTACCGGCAATTGCTTGACATTTGCGGATATAGCGTTGGCCGACCCGCTTCCTCGGGATTTTTGGCACGCAGCTTGCTTAGGACATCCACCGAGGAGGCAAGGTGGAGGATGATCGGACAGCGCCCAAGCGCGTGCTCATTGTAGATGATGAGGAGGCGGTCACCTTGAGCCTGGCGTCACTGCTCGAATCCGACGCCGTGGTGGTACGAACGGCTTCCACATGGGAGGCGGCGATGGAGCTCCTCAACGCAGAGACCTTCGATCTGGCGATCGTGGATTTGCGCCTGGGCGGCGCAACAGGCATGGAGGGACTGGAGCTGATCTCGCTGATCAAAACACAGAGGCCTCAGACGCAAGTGGTGCTCTTGACGGCCCATGGCTCGCCCGAGGTCGAACGCGAGGCCCGACGGCGCGGCGCTGTGGATTATTGGGAAAAACCCCTCCCGATCCCTGCGCTGATGGGAAAAGTCAAAGCCCTTGGAATTCCGGCAGGCCAGGGAGGAATCTGTCGATAATCTGTGCCGGCGTTTTTCGGAGGAGATCACCATGGAAGGCAAAAACATTCGCGTCAGTCATCGAAGAGTGACTCGGTTGATTCAATTGGGCGTAGGCTTACTGCTTGGCCTCGCGTTGTTGTGGAATCCGAAACCGGTTTCCGTTCAATCAAGCCCGGTGCCGCAAGTCACGCTCAGCGTACCTGCTGAGGTGCTCATCGGCGAAGATTTCACCTTCACGGTGAAGTTCAAAAACGCCGGCAATCAAATTGGCTACGGGCCGTTCATTGACCTCGTGCTCGATGCCGGGGGAGCGAATATCGGCAAAAACAACCCGGCATGCGCCTGCGACGGCATCACGTTCGTGAAAGCCGAGATGGTCGGTGTGGTGGGCGGTCCTGTTTCGCTGAACAGTTTCCCCGTGACCGCACTCTGCAACCCAACGCCTCCGACCGTCCCGCATCCGTTCGCCTCAAGCGGCGTCGGACCTGTCGCGGTTCCCGCCGGCGCGCAACTCATCACGCTGGAGCTTCCTTTCGGGAGTTTCGATCCCACGCAGCCCGAAATTGAAGTCCAGGTCACGGCTCATGTGAGCAACCTGGCTGACGCCGGCACGCCGTTGAAAATCTCCGCCCGCGGCGGCTTCCGCTATGGCACAGACCCGCTGGACAATCCCGGCACTGACCCTCCCATCCTGAGCGATACGACGCCGAGCACCCAATGGACCGCTCAGGCTCAGACGACACCGACAGTCCTCATCGTCAACAAAAAATACCTCGGCCCCGAAGACGAGAATGCGACTGGCCCGAATTTCACGTCGTTCTACCCGCTGCGCTACCAGATCACCGTGGACATCGCCAACGGTCAAACCGTCAGCAACGTCACGGTGACCGATTGCTTCCCCAACAATCTGGCCTTCCAGAGCGTCTTTTCCGTCAGCCCATCCACTCCCGCGCCCACGGTGACTCCGCCGCCCGCCGGCGTGCCCAATAATCCTCCGAACAATTGCCTGACCGTGACATGGCCATCGCTCACGGGCGCGGCAGGTCCCGATGGAACCATCGTCGTCGAATTCTTCATCCCCGAAAAAGACGCCAGCGGCAATCCTGTCCTTCCGCCAAACTGCCAGCCCGTTCAATCGGTCAACGACGTGAAAGCCGAAGGCGACTGGACGCCCATAGACCTGTGCGACACATCGCCCGCGCACGTTGTGAGCGACATCACCGCGAGCGACCACATCCTCAACGACAAATGCATCGCCATTCAAAAGAAGGTCTCGGTATTTCAAGACACCGGCGCTCCCGGCCCGACGCCCGGAGACGTGCTCCAGTACACGCTCACGTTCCAGATCTCCGACTTCAAGACGTTCGGGAAACTGGAAGTTCGAGACCTGCTCTCCGACGGTCAGCAATTTCTCTCGACGCCCGCGCCGACGCTTACGGTGACGGATCAATTCGGCACCGTTAGCGGGCCGTTCATTCCTCTGCTGGACGTATCCGTCACGGGCGATCCGAATTCCATCTGTCAGGGGATCAAGGGCACGACGAACCTCGTCTTCAGGGTTTCTCAGAAGATGACCAGCCTGTTTCCCTCGAATCCCCGACACCTGGCGGGAATTCTCACAGGCGGCTGGGCGACGACGCCGACGTCTTCCACCCCGGCCACCGGCCAGATCGTCTTTTATGCGCGGATACAGGATCAGTTTTCCTTCCCGCAGAATCATCCCGGCGACCCGTTTGTGGATAAGGACGATCCGCTGGCCAATTGCGTGGAGATTCGTGGCGAGGTCTTCACCAATGTCAATCCTCCTCAAGTTCCCGCGCCAACGGGCGTGACGGCTCGTGATGACAGCCAGACGCTCACAGCCATCGTGGCGGACCTCATCAAGAAGACCGTCTACGCCGTCAAGCGCGCCGGTCAGGAAATCTGCGGGCCGACGACATCGGCCTGTCCCGCTAAGCCCCAGGTGACGCCGGGCGACGAAGTCACCTTCCGCATCGAGAAAGTCATCCCGTCGGGCGATGCCGAAAACCTCACGATTCAGGATTGGCTGCCGCTGCCGATTTTTGATGTCGCCGATCCCGATGCCAACGGCAGCGCCGGTCCTGCCTGGAGCTTCACGAGCGCAGCCTGCGGCATCCCGACGCCCGGTCAAGCGTGCCTCGGGCCGACGAATACGCTCACGGTGAGCCCGTCGTTCGCTGCCACTCCGACGACGAACAGTCTCACCTTCAACTACGGAACTTTCAACAATCCGGCGAACACGCCTCGGAAGATAGACCTCCTGTTCACGCTCACGGCCACGAACGATCCGTTTGCCGATGGCCTCTTCCTGACCAACGAGGCGCAGGAGTGCGAGACGAACACGTTCAACATGAAGTTCTGCCAGGTGGCCATTGCGCAAGTGGAGGTGAGAGAACCCGAGTTGAGGATCGTAAAAGGAATCGTGGCGGCTAATACGCCGGCTGCGGTCTTTTCACCCGTTACGCCGCCGCCGGGAATCTTCACACTACCGGGCGGTTCCTGCCCGCGCTTCAGCGGGATGATCAGCAGTCCTTTGCCACCTTATCTCAACAGCAATGTCTCGAATGTAGATGCGAATGATTGCCTCACCTTCGTCATTACGGTTGAAAACACGGGTGGCTCTAAGGCCTATGATGTGAAATTGCGAGACATCTTCCCCCTGGGCCCCACGGATATTCCGAGTTGCTTCGTGCCGAACTTCGATTCGCTGTGCGTCACCGACGGTACCGGTGCCACCGTTCCATTTACAAAGAGTCCAGGCGGTTTTGGCAGTGTCATCATCACGCTTCAGAACCCGCTGCCCGGCCTTGATCCCAACAGCCCTGGCAAGAACCTCGTCGTCATCACTTTCGACGCATGCCTCGTGGGCGATATCAAACCGGGCTGCTGCGACAACCGCGCCAGGCTGGAGAACTATGCCTCTACACCGGGTGGGCCGAACTTTGTGGAGGCCGGATTTGGCGGACCGTTTGAAGACCCGGCCCAGATGTGCGTTCAGCCCAAAGCGACGAAGTCTATTATGACAACCTCCGAAGCGCATACGCCCGGCACACCCTCCGGTTCGCCGCAGTCCCCGGAGCAATTGGCCATCGGCGAGATCATCCGCTACCGGCTTGAAGTCGTCGTACCGGAAACGAGCGCACCCCTCACCTATAAGGTGCAAGATCTTCTGCCGGCGGGCTTGAGTTTCCTCCCCGGCAGCGAAACGGTGACGACGATCCATGACGGCGGGTTGTCCGTCGGCAACCTTCCCCCGGTTGTCAGCGGAGGTCCATTCAATTGTGGGAATGCCGGAGCCGATCCGACTTTCGACTTCGGCACCGTCACGAATACGGATAACGATCCCAATCCGGAGCTTATCGTCCTGGAGTTCAACGCCCTGGTGTGCAATATCACGGGCAATCAGGATGGCACGGTCCTCAATAACAGCTTCCGCGTGTTCTTGAATGGTCAGCAAGCGGCGAGCTCGAATGTCGTCCAGGCGGTGATCGTCGAACCCAAGCTCACCCTCACCAAGGCCGTTACACCGAATCCCGTTCTACAGGGCGGATTGGTCACCTATACCCTCACGCTCACGAACACAGGCACAGCGACGGCTTTCGATGTCGTCCTCGCTGATATGCTGCCGATGGGGCTGACGCTTGTGCCCGGCTCGCTCACGCTTCCCGCAGGCTGTACCGGCAATATTGTGGGCCAGAACATCAACGTCACATGCTCCAGTATCCCCGCCGGGAGTACGGGGACCATCACCTATCAGGCCGTCGCCACCTGTGACTGCCCCATGAGTTTCATGAATCAGGCTAAGGTCAGTTGGACGAGTTTGCCGGGGCCCACGGGCACTTGTCCGAATCCAACAGGCTCATGCACACCCGGTAATTCCGGAGTGAATGACGGCGAGCGCAACGGTTCGAGCGCTTTCCCGCCCAATCCCCCGAACTCGCCCGATCCACCCAACAAGTACCACGCAACGGCCTCGGCCTCGCTCACCGTGAATTGTCCGCCCTGCGTAGATCCGTCGTCGCTTCCGAACATGGTCGCCTGGTGGCCGCTGGATGAGCCCAATGGCTCCGCCGTTGTGAATGATCTCGCGGGCGTCAACAATCAGGGCACGCCCACGCCCGGAAGTCCGCTCGGAGCCGCTAACGCTCCGAATGCCGTCGCTGGTCAGGTCGGGGGAGCCATCCGATTTAATCCGAACTTGCAGCCGAATGGCCCTCATCTGGTCGTTCAAGATCACGCTGAACTCAACCCCGGCACGGGTGACCTCTCCATAGATGCATGGGTCTTTGCAGCGCCGGCTCCGCCGACAGCGGGGTTCATCTATCCGATCGTGGATAAGCTCGTGGTTCAGTTGGCAGCACCTAACATCGGCTTCCCGGTGAAGGGCTACGCCTTCTATCTCGACAATGGTGCGCCATCGGGAGCACGCCTGCGCTTCACCATGGCCGATGGAAGCGGCGTAGCGAACTACACCGGTCCCCCCATGCCGTTCAATACCTGGACGCATGTCGCCGTAACGGTGAATCGAGCCTCCGGCGCGGTGACCTTCTACGTCAACGGCACGCCGACCGTCGTCACAACTCCTTCCATGCCGACCGGCTCCCTTGATACTCCCGGCACCACGCTCTTGATCGGAGAGAGCCGGTTGGGACTTCAGGCCGAAATCATCATTGACGAACTCGAAATCTTCAAGAGCGTGCTCACACAGACGGACATCCAGAGCATCAAGAACCAAGGCAAGTGCAAGTGTGCGGGCGTGACGAACGAACAGGTGAGCTGCAATCCCAACGGCACGTTCAGCTATACGGCCACGGTGACCAACCTGTCGAATACCCTTGCGACGGGAATCAACATTGTGCCGCCGTCGGGTGTGACCGTCACGCCGAGCTCGATCACAACGCCGCTCTCGCCCGGCCAATCCCTCACCGGCACCGTCACCATCAGCGGTCCCAGCGCTCAACCGGGAGCCACGATCTGTTTCGACATCGTGCTCACCCTCCAGGGTCAGGTGATCTGTCAGACCAAGCACTGCATCACGCTGCCCACCTGCCCCGGACCTGGACCGTGTGTACAGGCACCGTCGGGCCTGGTCGGCTGGTGGCCGCTCGATGACGCCGTCGGGCAAAACACGGTGCAGGACGCAGCAGGAGGCAACAACGGAACGACGAAGGATGCGAGCGGCAATCCGTTGAACATCAGTCCGGGTGGTGCAGTCAGTCAACTGCCGGATCCGATCAACATCCCGGGGCTCAATCCGGTCGTGGTGGATCCTTCGACAAGTCCCCCGCGCGGCGCGCTCTTCTTTAAGAGTAACAGTTTCGCTGAGGTGCCTCACAATTCCAACCTGAATATTGGCCCGAATGGCTTCACCATCACGTTGTGGGCGTGGGCACCTGCTGTCCCGATCCCGATTGAGCCGCTCGTCGAGAAGTTCGATCTGGCCACGACAAACGGGTACTCGCTCTACCTGGAGGCGACTGGCAGCGGAACCTACGCGCTCAAATTCAACCTCAACGGGACGGTCGTCACCGGCCCGAGCGTGCCGTTCGCTACCGCCCCGACGGACTGGCGCTTTATCGTAGCGCGGGTGAGTTCGAGCGGAAGCGTCACGCTCACGGTCTGCGATCTCGGCGGCTCTTGCACGACTTCGCCTTCGACAACGGTCACAAGTTTCACAACCAGCAACACGGCACCGCTCTGGTTCGCTAGGTCGGCAGCGGCAAATCCCGCAGCAGTCTTCACCGGTCTAAGGCTCGCATTGGATGAAATCGAAATCTTCAACCGTGCTCTGACGCAGGCCGAGCTTCAGACCATTTATGACGCGGAGCGACAAGGAACGAGGAAATGCCCGCCAGCGGCTTGCGTCCCGCCACCGTCGGACATGGTCGTGTGGTATCCGCTCGATGAGCCAGCGGGAGCGACGGCGGTGAGCGACATCGCGCCGCCGCCCGGCTCGACCGTGAGCGATACGGGAACACCGAAGCCGGGACCGGTTGGCAGCGGTGGACCCGATCCCGTGGCGGGCAAAGTCGGCGCCGGAGCGCTGTACTTCTTCGGTCCGTTTGTGGAAGTGCCGCATAGCGCCGATCTCACCTTCTCGGGCGATTTCTCCATTGACGCCTGGATACGAGTGGTGGAATGCGGATTTAGTGGGGGTGGTGTCCTCGCGCCAATCGTGGATAAATGGGATCCCAATACTCAAACGGGCTTCTCGTTGTTTGTGGATCAACCTTCGCCGAGCACCGGGTTCTTGAAGTTGCAGCTCAACACTGCCCTCTTCACGAGTGCAACGTCACTGCCGACAGGAGCCAATCCCCTGGCCAACACCGGTCCGTGGGTCCATGTGGCGGTGACCGTGAACCGAACGACGGGCGTGGGCACCTTCTACATCAACGGCGCTCCGGCCGGAACCTTCACAGTACCGTCGGGCAGCATCACGAACATGCTTCCGATGCTGATCGGAGAGATTCGCGTTCCCGGCGGCCGCTGCGAGATCGCCATTGATGAACTCGAACTCTTCAATCGCGCGCTCACGCCCACAGAAATTCAGGACATCTTCGCTGCCGACTCAGCGGGCAAGTGCAAGCCGCCAACGGGCAAGGCCGAGATCTGCATTTTCAAATTCGATGACCTCAACGGCGACGGCAAGCAAGCCCCGAACGAGCCGCCGTTGCCGGGCTGGAGTTTCACCGTGAATCCGGCACCTCTACCTCCAGCCACTAGCCCGGTGACCACCGGGCCTCAAGGTGGCATCTGTTTCGGCGTGGCGGCTCCCGGAACCTATACCATCACCGAGCAGGTGCAATCGGGCTGGACGCCCACGACGCCCAATCCACAAACCGTGACGGTGCAACCCGGGCAAACCGTGAACCTGAGCTTTGGCAACAAGAGACAGCAAGGCCAAATCTGCGTGGTGAAGTTCGAGGACCTGGATGGTGACGGCGTGCAGGATCCGAATGAGCCGCTGCTGCCCGGCTGGCAGTTCACTGTCACCGATGCGAACAACAATCCTGTGGGCACGCTCACGACGAGTCCGCCGGGCACGCCACCTGCATGCTTGACGGTTGCGGCACCGGGCACCTACACCATCACCGAGACGGTCCAATCGGGCTGGATGCCCACGACGCCCAATCCACAAACCGTGACGGTGCAACCCGGACAAACGGCGAATCTTGTTTTCGGCAACAAGAGACAGCAAGGCCAAATCTGCGTGGTGAAGTTCAACGATCTGAATAGCAATGGTGTGCAGGATTCGGGTGAGCCGCTGCTGCCCGGTTGGCAGTTCACCGTCACCGACCAGAACAACAATCCCGTCGGCGCACTCACGACGAATCCGCCGGGCACGCCACCTGCGTGCTTGACGGTTGCAGCTCCGGGAACCTACATCGTGACCGAGCAGGTGCAATCGGGCTGGACGCCCACGACGCCCAATCCACAAACTGTGACGGTCCAACCCGGACAAACGGCCAATCTCACCTTCGGCAACCAGGGCAAGGCTGAGATTTGCGTCTTCAAGTTCAACGACCTCAACGGCAACGGCAAGCAAGATACGAACGAACCGCCGTTGCCGGGCTGGAGTTTCACGGTGAGTCCTGCACCGCTTCCTCCGGCGACAAGCCCGGTGACAACGGGTCCGCAGGGCGGCATCTGCTTCGGTGTGGTGGCGCCCGGAACCTATACCATCACCGAACAAGTGCAGTCCGGCTGGATGCCGACCACGCCAACGACGCAAACGGTGACGGTCACGCCGGGCCAACTCGTCAACCTCACCTTCGGCAACCAGCAGGGCGTGTGCGACCGGGAGATCAAGAAGACGATCACGCCAAATCCTGTGCAAAGTGGCCAGCCAGTGACGATCACGCTCACGGTGACAAACGTTGGCACGGTCGCATGCCCCGCCGTAGCTGGCGTCATTGTGGCCGATCCGCAACCTACAGGCATGACCTTCAATCCGCCTGTCACGGTCAGCGGTGGTGGTGCGGCTGGGTGGTCCTGCTCGATCACTGGCCCGAGTGGGTCTTGGCCTGGTGGGCTACAGTGCACGTCCACGAGTCCGTTACTGCCCGGTGCTGCCAATGCTGTGACGATCACCTTCACGGCTACGGTGAGCGCATCCCCAGGCACTCAGATTCAGAACTGCGCCCAGGTGACCAACGTCGGCGACGCGAATCAAGCGAATAACCAATCGTGTGCGATGCTTCAGGTGACGGGCTGCGTGACGCCGCCCGCGAACATGACCGCCTGGTGGCCGCTGGATGAAACATCGGGCACGACGGCGAATGATCTGGCCGGAGTGGCCAACAACGGCACGCACGTCAATGGTCCGACGCCAACATCGGGAATCGTGGCCGGGGCGCTGCGCTTTGACGGTGTGAATGATCATGTGCGCGTTCCGGATCATGCCGAGCTGGATGTGGGTACGGGCGATTTCACGCTCGATGCCTGGGTGCGCACGACAGCAGCGCAAGGTGTCGTGGTGCTCGTTGACAAGCGCAGCGGTCCGACGCCGCTCGGCTATTCGCTCTTCCTCGGCAATGGCCGACTGGGATTCCAGATGGCCAACGGCGTGGGCAGCTCAACGTGTGCTGCGACGCCCACGCCGGGCGTGTCATGTGTCAACTACGGTTCGCCTACTTCGACGCTGGTCGCCGATGGGCAATGGCACCATGTGGCAGCCGTGGTGGATCGGGCCAACGCGACAAGCGGCGTGCGCCTCTACGTTGACGGCGTGCAGGTCTTCAGCGGTGCTCCGCTTGGCGGGAATCTGGACAATGCGAGCGATCTGTACATGGGTGTGCGCACGCCCGGTCAAGGCGGAGGCGGGTTCTTCCCCGGCGATCTGGACGAAGTGGAACTCATCAAGCGAGCGCTGACACTGCAAGAGATTCAAGCCCTCTTCCAGGCGCGTTCGGCGGGCAAGTGCAAAGGCTGTATCGAAGGCATGAAGTGGAACGATGCCAACGGCAACGGCGTGCTCAATCCCGGCGAAGGAGGATTGTCGGGCTGGACGATTCAGCTCAGCGGTCCGGTGAGCGCGACGACGACTACAGGAACGGGAGGAACCTACCGCTTCTGTGGCCTGCCGCCGGGCACCTACACGGTGTCGGAGGTCTTGCAGCCAGGATGGGTGCGCACATTCCCGCCGTCGCCGGGCACGCACACGGTCACGCTCGCACTCAACCAGACGGTGTCTAATCGCAATTTCGGCAATCGGCGGGTGATCGTTCTGCCTGACTTCGTGGTGAAGAACCTGCGGGTGCTGCCGCCGACGATTCCGCGTGGAGGGATCGCCGTCGTCTCCTTCGACATTGTGAATCAGGGAGAAGGGGAAGCCGGTCCGGCCACTCATCAGGTGCGACTGTTCATCCGTCGTCCCGGCGGCGTTGACATTGATGTGCTCCTTGCAACGGTGACGACGGGGACGCTGGCCGCCGGCGCCTCGCAATCGTTCACCGTGCCGATTCGGCTGCCCCAAGAAGTTCCCACCGGACCGGCGGTCATTCGCGTCCTGGCCGACAGCGGCAGCACGGTGAATGAATCGAACGAGGAGAACAACACCGCCGAAGTCCAAATCACCATTACCGGCGGGCCGTAAATGCGGTATCATCCCTGCTTGCTGGCGAAGGGCAGTGCGAGCGGCATCATGAGCAACATGACAACGGAAAGGAGGCAGAAGGACATGTCGCGTGATCGAATGCTGTCGCATCGGCTGGTGCGACCGACCGTGCGGACTCCGACGCAGAAAGTATCTCGTGGGTTTTCTCAGCGGAGCCTCCCGGCGATCGGCCTGCCGATTGTTGGTGTCCTGCTCGTTCTGGTGCTTCTCTCGTGGGGAGCGCGCCCGAGTGGTGTCGCGGGAGCATCCTCGACAGCAGGAAGCCCTCATGCTGCCGCTCAAGGGTCGGTCCCGTGCAGCGTTGCACCTAACGTCGGCATGCCGGCGACGACCCTGTCGGCGACGATCACTCTCGGCCCTCACATGACGATCTCGCAACTGATGGCGCTGATGACGCCGCAGCAGATGCTGGCGGCGACGAGCATGACCTTCTCGCCCGGTGGGGCTGACGTCGCGTTGCTTCAGGCCACCTTCTTCCCCGTGACGCAGCAGGTCATCTACACCGGGGTGATCACGATCTTCCCGGATGCTCTGCCGGGCGCGCGCAATCTGAGGATCAGGATACAGCCGGGAGGATCACCACCGGTTGAGTTCCTCTGCCCGCTCGCTTTCACGGTGGAGACGCCGGAGGAGCGATTGCAACGGGCGAACGGAACGTTTCGATCCGAAGTGGCCGGTGCGCTTCAGGCCATAGGACGGCAAGCGGGAGTGCCGGTGCGCATGGATAATTTCGCCTTCACTTTCAACGGAAATCCCCCGCTCGTCGTCAATGCCATGGTGAGCAGTGCCGAGGGCCTCACGCCGGAACAACTGGCGCGGGGAGCCGATCTGCTGCTCACTTTTCTTCGACTGCCGGAGGGATCGGCCCTGCCTTCGGGCTTTTACGTCGTCCGGGTCTTTCGAGACCCACCGGCCGGATCGTGGTGGGCGCAATTCAGGGATCCGGGCGGGCGCATGGTGCTGCAAACGCCGATGGAAGTTGATGTCCGCCCGATCGAGGACGAAGTCCAGAAGCCGCGTTATAAGCTCACGGCCAGGGGCAAACTCGTTCCGCCGACCCTGATCATTGACTGGCATAAGAAGGACAAAACCATTGAGGTGGATGCGCAGATCGAGCTGCCCATCGGCACCGGCGGACCTGATGCGGCACCTTTGCCGCCGGCCGGCCAAACCATCCTGAACGCGGCCAATGCCTTTTTGAGCACCGCCCGCGATGCCATCGCCGCCGGAGCTAAACTCACCAAGGCCGATGCCGCCCGCACCGTCGCTCTGGCGAGCTGGGAAGACGACCGAGTCGTCGCCTGGACGTACATCAACGGGATGGAGCGGGCTACCATAGAAGAATTGGCTCGCGGGCGCGAGACGATACTGACGTTCGGATCGAGGAAGTTCTGGCTCTATCGCCTCCATCGAGATGAGAACGGACAATGGCTGGTGACGTCGCTCTCTCCCGACGGGGAATCCCACACGGAAGTGGCCGAGGTCTCTCTTTCGGACAGGCCATCGGATTCTCCTCTCCCGATCTTACTCACAAGCATCGAACCCGACGATATCCTACCTACCCTGGTCACACCCGCAGGGCTGACGATCAAGCAGCCCGATTGCGGGTGCAAAGGATGCTGCGTTCGATGATCGGGTCTTACGGAGCAGAACCCGGTGCGGGCGGCCCCTCAAGCGGCCGCCCGCGACGAAAGGAGTGCTGGGTACCGCGCTCGTTTGCGCCCTCGCTGACGTATGCGGTCATTCACCGCGAGTGAGTGGCTGACAGGTTCAGCCTTCTTCAGAAGAGACGCGAGAATAAGGCGCTGAAAGGAGGAACACATGGACGTGGCTTATCGGCGGATGATCCTCGGAATCGCCCTCGCCGTCTGGCTCCAGCCGGGCGTCTCTCAACAGCCGCCACAGGGCGAGTCGGAATTGCAAGCACTGAGACGAGAGCTCGAAGCGCTCAAGGCGGGACAGGTGCGGATCGAGAGGCAGCTTCAAGAGCTCAAAGACCTGCTGACGACGCTTCTGGCCTCGCGAGCGCCCGAACCTCGCGAGCTCGTGCTCAATGTGGACGGCGCGCCATCGAAGGGGGAGAAGACGGCTCGGGTGGTCCTCATCGAGTTCTCCGACTATCAATGCCCGTTCTGCGCGCGGCATGTTCGGGAGACCTTGCCTCAGCTGGAGCGAGAGTACATTCAGACGGGGAAGATTCGGTACGTGACGCGCGACTTCCCTCTCCCCACGCATCGGCACGCGTTCAAAGCGGCCGAGGCGGCCCGATGTGCCGGTGAACAGGGCAAGTTCTGGGAGATGCACGCGCAGCTCTTTCACAATCAAGGAGCGCTCGAAGTCGAAGCCCTCGCGCGGTATGCCGAGGCACTTGGTCTGGATCTCCCGAAGTTCCAACAGTGCGTGCAAGAGGGGCGATACGCTGAGGCGATTCGTCGAGACCTCGAGGAAGGACGACGGGCGGGCGTCCGCGGAACGCCGACCTTCTTCTTGGGAGTTTCAGAGCCAGGAGGCGCGCGAGTGAAGATCCAGAGGACGATCGTCGGTGCTCAACCGTACGCGGTCTTCAAAGAGGCCATCGAGAGCCTGCTGGCTACGCCCCAGCAGTAGCCCGTCATCCCGCCGGGAGAGGATGGGCGCGAATCTTCGGCTCGCGGCAGCGAAAGGCGCACGCGCGAGAACCTCGGAGATCAGGGGCGAAATTCGCGCTTGACATCGCTCCCCAACTCGGGCATATTCTGGGCACAACTTCATGCAAGGAGGGGTGGAGTTATGAAGAGACGACGGTGGTTCGCCCCTGCCTCTTTCGCCCTGTGCCTTGTGCTCTGGCTTCCGGGCCGCCCGGTCCTTTGGGCTCAAGCGCCCGGAGCTTCGCAAGGCTTCTCGGTGACGATCATGAACATTTGCGGGTCGCCCTTTGCCCCCGAGACCATTGAGATTTCGAGCGTGACGCTCACACTGAATGGGCTCCCGATAGCGTCGCAAGCCGGTCCTCGTCCGCTGAGTACCGGGCAGACGACGACGTTTCAATTCCCCGTCTCTCAATTCCCCATCCTCAGCACGGTCACCCCGAATGATCTCACCATCAGCTGGCGACGGGGACGGCAAACGTTCACGACCACTTTCTTCCCCATCTCGCCCGGAGAACCTCGGGAGCAACTGTGCCTGCGCGTGCTCCTCACAAGTGGCCTGGAGGGGGAAGCAGGAACCATTTTCGGACAGATGCGCAGCTTGATCTCGGGCACGGCCAGCCGACTCGGCGTCTCTGTGGATCCGAATCACGCGAAACTCTTTCAGATCGGCAACGTGCCCGTAGCGGCAGCCCCGGCGACGAGGCTGGACTGACGATCGGCGTCATGGAGCTGGGGGGTCCGATGACCATTGGCAATGCGCTCTTGCCCCCAGGGAGTTACAAGATCAACGTGGATTTCGCGAACAGGAAGATCAGCCTCCTCGACTCCCTGGGGATCGTCCGAGCTCAGATGGATGCTCGGATTGAGCCTGTAGCAGGCCCTGCGGCGGCAGCGCAGTCTGGGCCGCTCACGCTGACAGCGACGGCGACATGTCATGCGACGACGGCTTCCGAAGAGCCCGTGGAGCCTATGGCTTTCACCGGCTGCGTGGGACCGACGATCAGCTTCAGCCTGACGTTCATCCCAACACCTCCGTTCGTGCTGCTGCTGACCTGCATCGGCTTCCTTTGTCATCCCTTTCATCCGCTGCCGCCTTATGTCTCCGTCGGATTCTGCTTCTGAGCATCACACCTTGCGCTCCGAAGTAGCTCCATGTCAGGAAGATCCGGAGCAGGAAAGGAGGAAGCATCTATGGGAGAACACAACAGATCGCTGAGACGAACGCTTCTCACGGCGCTCGCGATCGCGGGCGCATTCGTTCTGCTGACCTGGCCCAACTCACGCTTTCACCCGGAAGCAGCGACTCGGCAGGATTATTGCGGAGAGGTTTCCCCAAACATCCAATTCTCAGTCAAACCCGCGGTAGGAAATCCCGCGGGTCCAGGGTGTTGTTGGGACCTGGAGGTGACCAATACGCTTTCTGGGGGCGCCTGCCTGAAGCCCGAGCTGACGCTCACGATCAGCCCATCCACGTACTCCTTCATCCAGATCAATCCGGCCTCCGGATGGACGCTCTCCGCGGGAACCATCCCCGGGTCAGGGCCGATCGTGCTCACCTATTCGGGCTCCTTCATCCCCACGGGCACGACGACCATCGGACGATTCTGCTTCAACTTTTTCAACCAGTCGAGCGGCACGCTCACGATCCAGTGGAAGGTCGGAGTTGGTCTGTTTATTTTTTGCGGGCCCCCTGAAGTGACCTGCTCCACTACTGTGAACCTCACCTGTCCGACGGGCTGCTTGGTCTGCGGGAGGAAATGCCGGGATTGGAATGGAAACGGGCGGTGCGACCATGGAGAGCCTCTGCTCGCTGATTGGCCGATCACCCTGACCGGCAGTGGAGGCTCGGTGACGATCAAAACGGACAAAAGTGGGCACTTCTGCTTCTTCAATCTCGCTCCTGGGACCTACACCATCTCAGAGGCCGTCCCGTCGGGATGGGTGGCGGGAAATGTCTCGTGCACCAAGTTCATCCCCGTCGAGGTTCCCGGCTACCCGAAAGTGGTGGAGTGTGGGGAGCAACCCGGAAGCTGTCAATTCACATGCGAATTCCGCGAGGACATCCGACGCTACGACTGCATCATGTGCCGATTCCCGAACATGCGAGCGGAAGATGTCGCGCAGTCGAAGGCCTGCGATGATCGCCCGGAGATCCTCAACACCGGATGGGACCAGCGGGTCTCGACGACCTTTCCCATCAGCGATCCCGACGACGAATGGGTGGTCATTCAAGATCCGGATCCCGCGACTCCGGAACCGCGTCCGGCCACGGTGATCTCCAACCCCGGGACGAAGAAGCTCCCGCAGTCGGAATGGATCTCCGCCGATCAGCTCGGACGCGTGCGCCAAACCGGTCAATACGTGTTCCAGCGCTGCTTCTGTCTCGACCCGGACGATCTGCCGAAGGCGAGCGTGAAACTCACTCTCTGGGCGGCCGATGAAGCCATAGTGTTCTTGAACGGGAACCAGATCGGCGTGACGCCCTCGCGCTCGTATGCGCAGCCCGATCCGCTGACGATCACAACCTCGGCGGACTTACGCGCGGGCCTCAACTGCCTGCAGGTCGTCGTCACGGGAGGGCCGACGGGAGCTTTCCCAATCCTCGGGCCTCAGGCCGGGTTCGATCTCGTTGGAGAGGTCACCGGCAGCAGCGATCTTTGCTGCGAGGGTGGAGCAATCTGCGGCGTGAAATTCCGGGACGACAACGGCAACGGGATAATGGATGCCGGAGAACAGTTGCTCTCCGGATGGACGATCGTGCTGCGCGACGCTCAAGGGACAGTTGTGCGCACAGCCACGACAGATCAAAATGGCCGTTACTGCTTCGATCGTCTGCCCCCCGGACGCTATGAGGTCTCGGAAATCCTCCAGCCCAACTGGAGACAGACCTTCCCGCCCTCACCTCCGGGAACGCATCAGGTGGACTTAAAACCGAAAGAATCCAAGCTTCATGCGGACTTCGGGAACCGACCTCGATAGCGCGTGAGGCGAGGGGGATCTCTCACGCGTGCGTGGGGGATTCCCCCTCTCTCGGCAAAGGGGGCATGTGGGCTCAGCCCACTTCCGTCGCTTCGGCTGTCGAAGGAAGCGAGAGGAGATCGCGAAAACAGAACTCCCCGCGCACGACGGCCTCGCCGAGGACGAAACGCACGGGCTTGCGGAAGATGGGCCCGTCGAAGACGAAGGAATGAAACTCGCCGTTCTCCCCGCAGGGGTCCACGGACGCGGGGAGATCGTTCAGGAAGCGCTCATCGAGCTGCCGCCCGGCGAACGAGGCCTCTAAGACCTTCAGGTCCACGCACACGACGACGGCGCGAAATCCGGCGGCCCAAAACGCGCGCACCAGCTCGCGCGTGTCGCGCTTCCAGAGGGGGAAGAGCCCACGCATCCCGATTCGCGCCAGGTTCCGCTCGCGATACTGCCGCAGGTCTTCCAGGAAGATGTCGCCGAAGACGACCGCGCGCACGCCTTGCTCCCCATACGTTCGGAGCGCTTCATCCATGCGGGCCTCATACTCCGCGTTGCTCGCGTCGGGCGGGAGGAAGACTTCGTGAAGCGGCACCCCGATAGCTCGCGCTTGCGCGGCCAAAAGCGTTCGGCGAACGCCGTGCATGCTCACGCGCCCGTACGCCTCAGTCACCGTCGTGAGCAAGGCCACGACCTCATACGTCCCGGACCGCTGAATCTCCCATAGAGCCATCGCGCTATCTTTGCCCCCGCTCCAAGAGACGAGCACTGGCTCCCTCATCGCCGCTCTCCTTTCGTCCCCCCTCGCCTTGTGAGCCGCAAAAGAGTATACTCCCGTGGCCGAGAGGAAAGAAATTCGCGGAACCGAAGGGGGGGCTCCCGCGTGAACGAAAGCGCAGATGGCGCGCATCTTCGCAAGGGAGGCTGAGACTATGGCTGAGAACCAGCTTCGCCGACCCTCGCAGAGCATCCCCATCGGGCTTCTGGCCCTTCTCCTCATGGGCGTCGCTGGCCCGCTCTCACTGGGACAAGACGCCACCGTTCGACCGACGAAGGCGCAGGAGAGATCCCCCGAACGCGCCGAGCAGGAGGAAGAGCGAGAGGCTGTGGAGCACGAGATGCAGCAGGTCCTTCAGCTGCTCCGACAGGCGTCGGACGTGGCCCATGACATTCCGGACCCCGTCGTGCGCATCCGCAGTTATGCGCTGATCGCCGAAGCCCTGTGGGAACTCGATCAACCGCTGGCTCGCCGTCTCTTTCGCACGGCCTTCGAGGAAACGCGACAGACCCCGGTCCCGGAACGACCGAAAGGCGTGCGCGCCTGGTTGGGCAGCACGCGCGATCCGGACAAGCTGCGTCAAGAAATCCTCGCCAAGGTGAGTAAGCTCGACCCCACCTTCGCGATTGAGCTGGCCAAAAGCGTAGAGGTCGAAAAGCGCGAGTCGGAAGAGCTCCAGAAAGAGGCGACTTCGGAAGTCCTCGATCGGCGCCGCGCCACGGGGTCCGAACGTGCGCGCGCGCTCATGAACCTCGCCAACCTGCTCCTGGAGAAGGATCCAGAGTCGGCGGCCGAAGCTGCCGCCGCCGTTTTGAGCGAAGGCGTCACGCAACCGTTCGTTCAATTCCTCATGAGGCTTCGGCAAAAGGACCCGGCACGCGCCGATCGGCTCTTCCTTCAGGCGCTACAAACGACCACGCGGAACGTCCCACCGCGTCTTTACGAGCTGATCCCGCTTGGCTCCTATGTCGCTTCGGAGTGGCGCCTGCCCATGCGTTTCAGCGTTGGTGGCGAGCCCCCGCCCGTTAATCCAAGCAATGCCGCCCGATACTTGAGCGTGCTCCTGGACTCCCTGGCACAGTATGTCGAGATCGCCGTGAATCCGGCTCTGGCCTCGGGGCTCGCTCGCGCGGATTGGTTCACAGGGCCGCGCGAGCTCCATCACATTCTCACGGCCATTCGGCCGCACGTTCAGGAATACCTCCCCGATCGCGTCCCGCTGGTGGATGCGCTCTTGAACCAACTCGCGATCCAACAGTCCGCCCAACCCCGCGTCGAAGTCGAGACCGCCGAAGCCGGGCGGACGCGCAGCCCGGAGGAGCGGTTCACCCACCTGTTGCAGCGCGCGGAACGCACAAGGGATGTGGAGGAGCGGGATGCGCTTCTCTTCCAGGCGATCTCTCAGGCGCTCTCCGACGGCAAGTTCGAGACGGCCGCGAGCGTGGTGCCTCGCCTGAGCGATCTCACGCAGCGCGCAGAGGTCTCGGATTACGTCTACTACACGTGGGCCGAACGCGCACTGAGCGATGGCGATCTCGAGACCGCGCGTCGCAGCGCGTCGGAAGTGAACAATCCGGAGAGGCTCGCCGTCTTGTTCGGCGCCATCGCTCGCCGGCTCGAAGCGCAAAAGGACAAGGAGACCGCTCTCCTTCTGCTGCAGGAAGCGGCGACCCGAATCCAACGTCTGCCGACCTCTCCCGAGAAAGGTCGCGCGCTCATGCTGCTCGTCGAAGCTCTGCTCCCGCTTGATGCGGATCGCGCGTTCGAGATGTTCGCCTATGCCATCAGCTCGCTCAACGCGCCGGGGGTTTTGGCCGAAAGTCTGGGCGCCAATTTCCAATTCAATTTCAAGGGCATGGGCTTGGTCATCGGCGTCGCGGAGCGGGACATCATGCTCATGCTCGAACGCGTCATCACGGCGCTCACCACCACCGATCCCGCGCGCACGTCGGCGCTCCTCACAGGCGTAGAGAATCCGCCGCTGCGCTTGATCGCTCAGCTCGCCTATGCCCGTCGCCATCTCGAAATCCTCAAGGAGAAAAGAGCCAAGCTCGCCGAGAGGCGGCCGGGGTGAATGGCGCTCACGCGAACGCGCGCACTACGTTCCACACGTTCAGGCTCACGACGGCCACGCCGATGACGCCTTCCAACGCGCGCCCGGGGAGATGGCGACAGAGATAGGCGCCGCACGGCGCGGCGACGATCCCGCCGGCCATCACGGCGATCGGGAGCCACAGCGGGAAGTCATACGCCCCGAGCGCGCGCAGAAGGCTGAGCGCGCTCGTGGCAGCGACGAACAATTCGGCGAGGCTCACGGTCCCAACAACATATCGAGGAGGCCCCCCTCGCGTCAGCATCAAGAGCGTCGTCATCACCGGCCCGTATGCGCCGCTCATCGCGTTGAAGAAGCCTCCCAGGAACCCAATGCCGATGAGCGACAGCCCCCCCCTCCCGACACCCTCCGTCCGATCCTCCGACGCACTCGACCCGGCCTCAGGGAACATCCGCAGGGATTCCCCGCGCGCGAAGAAGAGGAACCGGAACAGGAGCACTCCCCCAAGCAGCGACAAGATCATCGAAACCCAGAGGCGAACCGCGCCCTCGGGCAATCGGCCGATGAGCGTCGCTCCGATGAGCGCCCCCACCACGCCGGAGATCGAGAGCGGGGTCAACCACTCGCGACGCACGTTGCCGAAGCCCCAATGAGCGAGCCCCGCGATCAGGCCGTTGCCGACCTTCACGGCGTTCACCGTCGCGACGACGACAACAGGAGGAAGTCCAGCAGCCAACATGAGGCTACTTGCGATGACGCCGAACCCCATTCCCGTCATCATGTCCACGAACTGCGCGAGCACTCCCGCCAGGAAACTCAACGCCCACCACTCGACCGACATGCGCCTGCCCTCCAACGAGCGTCTGCGCAAGACCTCCCCACAGCGCGGACGCCCCTTCTCCACCTCAGGAGCTCGATCCCTCGGATGTGGGGAGCACGGCGCTCACGCGCGCGGGATCTGGGGTCACGTGCAATCCGCACTCTTGAAGAGCGGGGTTCTGCTCCCACCACCATCGCCCGGCGCGCGGATCTTCGCCCGGCTGCACGGCGCGCGTGCACGGCGCGCACCCGATCGAAGGATACCCGCGATCGTGGAGCACATTGTATGGCACATCGTGCCGCCGAATGTACGCCCACACCTGCTCCCACGACCAATCCGCCAGCGGATTGAGTTTGAGGCGTCCCCCGTGCAGGGCATCCCACTCGATCTTGGCCACATGCGCGCGCGTCACGGCTTGCTCCCGACGCAGTCCCGTGATCCATGCCTCCAATCCCGCGAGCGCTCGCTCGAGCGGCTTCACTTTCCGAACGTGACAACAGAGCTTCCGCAGCTCGATCGAACGATACATCAGGTTGTACCCATGCGCGCGCACCATCTCGGCGACATCCGCCGGATCTGGCGTGTAAATCTCCACCTCGATCCCATAGCGCTCGCGAATCCGATCCAAGACGTCGTAGGTCTCCGTGTGCAAGCGCCAGGTATCGAGCGTGAAGATGCGCGCGTCCGGCCGCAGGCGCCAGAGCATGTCAATGAGCACGACATCCTCCGCGCCGAAACTCGATGCCAAGGCGATGCGCGGATGGAACCGCTCCAGCGCCCAGGCCAAGAGCGCCTCGGCCGGCTCCTCGGCGAACTCCTCGTTGAGCCGACGAATCTCTTCCGGAGACCACTCCGGCCGCACGCCGAGAGATGCCAATGCGACCGATTCGTTCCTCTGCGAAAACAGCGTCTCACTCATCGAACCTCCCCTCCCGATGTGTTCTCGCACGACGACTCTTCTCCCACCCACGCGTCGAGGAGAGCGCGGGCCCGCCGCTCGGCAGCGCCCCACTCTCCGGCGCGCAACAGATCCACCAGCGGCGCTTCGATGAGGCGACGAAAGACGTCCGCCCGTTGCCGCGGATCAGGGATTCGCTTCTGCACGAGCGGGCGCAAGCGCCCCAACAACTCCGCCAGAGCACCATATTCCGGACCGATGATCGCAGCGAGCATGCGCTTGAGATGAACGGCCAAGGCCGGGCTTCGCCCGCCGGTGGAGATGGCGATCGTCACCGCTCCACGCCGAACGACAGCAGGAGCGAGGAACGAGCAGAGCGCAGGAGCATCGGCGACGTTACAAAAGAGACGATGGCGAGCGGCCGCCTCGGCCACACGCCGATTCGTCGCCGCTTCATCGGTAGCGCTCACGACCAACCACGCCCCCTCCACATCGGCCTCTTGAAACTCCCCACGACGAAACGCGATCCGCCCGCTTTCAACCAACGCTTCGAGCGCCGGCGTGAGCGTCCGACTGATGATGCGCACGCGCGCCCCAACGTCGAGCAGCTCGCGCACTTTGCGTTCCGCCACCGCTCCTCCCCCGATGACGACGACCTCGCGATCCCGCAGGTCGAGGACGACGGGATAGTGCGTCATGCTCCTTCCTCCTCCAGGAGTGTGACCGAGGCCGCGGTCTCCCCCTCCCCAAACCACGCCAACAGATCGCGCAGCGCGACGACCTCGCCCACGACGATCAAGGCCGGCGAGCGAACCGGGTCCTCCGCCACGCGAGCGAGGATCGTGCCGAGAGTGGCCACGCGCACGCGCTGGCTCGCATACGTCCCGCGCTCGATGACGGCGATCGGCGTCTCCGGAGCGCGCCCCGCTCCAAGCAACTGCTCGACGATATGTGGCAGCCGCCTCGCCCCCATGAAGATGACGAGCGTGTCCACGGCGCGCGCCAGGGCATCCCACCGCACCGGTCGCGGAGATCCCGCGCATTCGTGTCCGGTCACAAACGCCACGCTCGAGGCCAGCCCCCGATGCGTGAGCGGAATCCCCGCATACGCGGCCACGGCATGCCCGGCCGAGACCCCCGGCACGACCTCGAACGGAATGCCCGCCGCCCGAAGCGCCAACGCTTCTTCCCCCCCGCGCCCGAAGATGAACGGATCGCCCCCCTTCAAGCGCACGACGTGAAGCCCACGCCGCGCGCGATCTATCAGCACGCGTACGATCTCCTCCTGCGTCAGACGAGGCCCCCCATGCGCCTCGCCGACAAAGAGGCGTTCGGCTTCAGCCGGCGCATAATTCACCACCGCGTCGTTCACGAGCGCGTCGTACACGACGACATCGCAAAGGCTCAGCACCTCCGCGCCACGCACCGTTAGCAGGCCCGGATCCCCCGGGCCCGCTCCCACCAGATAGACCTTCCCGAGGCGAAGCGTTTCGCCCATACGCCCCTTCTCCTCATGCCGCGCATTCCCCGGAACCGATCTCCGCGCGGAAGAGCTCATCTCCGGCTCCGAGGTCGCGATAGAGCTCCGGCGCGTCCTCGAACGTCGGCGTCTGCTGCAGCGGCGCGAGCGCCTCGCGAAAGCGCTCCGGACCGACGCGCGCGACGAAGTCTCGAAAAGATTCGCCCTCGCGACGCTCATCGCGATAGAGGGCGAGCACGCGCGCGAGCGCCCGTGGCGCCCACTGCGCCGGGATGCGAGCGACGGCGCGCCCAAATTGCACACGCTCGATCTCGGTGTATCCCCCGATGAGCACGACGTACTGTGGCAGGGCGTGCCCGGCGATCTCGCTCGAAGCGCCGTAGAAGCCGATGTCAGCGATGTGATGCTGCCCGCAGGAGTTCATGCAGCCGGAGATTTTGATCGTGAGGTCGTTGATCTCGGGGATCTTCTCGAACCCATCGCTCGTGAGCACGCGCCGCACGGCTTCGGCCAGACCGCGCGAATGCGTGAGCGCCAATTGGCACGTATCGGCGCCCGGACAGCGCGTGACATCCGCGAGCGCATGCGCATCGGCGAGCCCGGCGGCCACCAGCTCTCCATAGACCCAGGGCAAGGCAACTTCAGGAACCCAGCGCAAGAGCACGTTCTGCCCGATCGTCGTGCGCACGCGCCCCCCACAAAACCGACGGGCGATGCGCGCCAGAGCGCGCACCGCCTCGCTCGTCATATCCCCCAAAGCGCAGCGGACGAGAACGGCCACATATCCGGGCTGCTTCTGCGGCAGGACATTCTCCCGCTGCCATCGCTCGTAATCCGGCGCAGGCGTCCACAGAGCGGGCTTTCCCTTCGGGAGCGCGACTTGCGGTGGCCCCTCTTCTTCGATCTCGATCTCGTACCTCGCCAATCCCGAACGGGTCGCCAGGAGCACGCGCCGCTCGGCGAAGATCGCTTCGCGCAACCGTTCGATCCCCCATTGTCGCGCCAGGAACTTCATCCGCGCGCGCATGCGAAACGTGTGCTCAGGGCGGCGCTCCCCATGCCGATCGAAGACGCGCACGATGGCCTCGCACGTGGGGATCAGCAGATCGGCCGGCGTGAACTCCTCCAGCAGCTCAGCGGCGCGCGGCTGCGCGCCCAATCCCCCGGCGATGTAGAGGCGAAATCCGCGCTGCCCATCACGCACCAGGGCGACGGCCCCGATATCGTGAATCCTCACGCGCGCGTGATCCTCGCGGCATCCCTCGAAGGCGATCTTGAATTTTCGCGGGAGGTTCTGCGCGATCGGATTTCGCAAGAAGTAGCGCGAGACGGCATCGGCATAGGGCGTCACATCGAACGCCTCCGTCGGCGAGATGCCCGCCAATGGGCACGCCGTGACGTTGCGCACCGTATTGCCGCAGGCCTCGCGCGTCGTCAATCCCACGCGCGCCAGATGCGCGAGCACCAGGGGCACATCGCGACGCCGCACGTGGTGGAACTGAATGTCCTGTCGCGTCGTGAGATGAATCCGCCGGTTCGGCGTGAACCGATCCGCGATATCGGCCACGGCCTCCAATTGCTCCGGCGTGATCCGACCGAATCGCACCTTCACCCGCACCATGTGCCGATCCGGAGCCCCGCGAATGCCATAGACCCCATTTTCCAATCGGAAGCGTTTGAAATCCTCCGGATCGCTTCGCCCCGACTCCAACGCCTCGATCTCCTCGGCGAAGCGGCGGATCTCCACCTGCACTTCTTCGGGCACCCCCACGAGCAACTCCTCCAACGATCGTCCGTCCTCCATGTCTTCTCCCTCCTCAGAATGAGAAGGCCCGCTTCGGGAATCCCGAGAGCGGGCCTCGCGTCATGCGGTTTGCCTCGCCTTCACATCGTGCGCTCTCCGCGAGGACCCGCCGTCGGCGCACCGGGGCACATCCCCATGCCGGGACACGAACATTCTCCGCCCCACGCGCTCGCGAGCCCGATCAACGGCAGACGTTCCCTCACCATCCCCCCTCCACGCCATGCGGCGGTGGCCCCGGCCACAGCGGGGCAGCCATCGCCTCCACTTCTTCTCCCACGAGCATCGCGCGCAATTCCGCCTCGCTATGGCGCCAACAAAATTCGTGAAACCGTTCGCCCGGCCGACGGCGTCGCCAGTACTCGCGCAGCAGGCGTTCGAGCACCTGCGGGACTTCCGAAGCCGGGACCTTGAGCCCGACGCGACGCGTGAACGTCGCGCGCCGACCGACGGCTCCACCTAGGAGGATATCGAAGGCATCCACCAACTCCCCTCCGACCTTCATCTTGCATCCCTGAAGTCCGATGTCGGCGATCCAATGCTGTCCGCAGGAGTTCGGACATCCGTTGACGTTGATCTTGAGGGGCTCGCGGAATTCCGGCAATCGCCGCTCCAATTCCTCGACGAGCCATCGCGCGAACGCCTTCGTCTCCGCGATCGCCAATTTGCAAAACTCCGTCCCCGTGCAGGCGATCGCCCCGCGCCAGAACGGGGACGCCTCCAATCGAAGATCCGTTCGCTCGACCTCCCGCCGGAAGGCGCTCAAGCGTTCCTTCGGGATGTTGAGGATGACGAGATTCTGCATGTTCGTCGTGCGCAACTGTCCATCGCCATATCGCTCGGCCAGCTCCGCCGCGCGCCGCATCTGCTCGGCCGTGATGCGTCCCCGCAAGATCGCGAAGCCCGCATAGTAATACCCCTCTTGCTTCTGAGGATGAATGCCCACATGGTCGCGGTAGACGTGCTCCGGCGGGTCTTCCTCCACCGCCGGATCGAGCCGAACGCCGAGGCGCCGCTCCAACTCCTCCTGGAAGCGTTCGGCCGTCCATCCATGTTCGAGGAAGAGGAACTTCAAGCGCGCCTTCGCCCGATCCTGCCGCAGGACATCGCTGTCGCGAAAGATCTCGGCGATCCCGCGCACGACCGGCAAGACCTGCGACCATCGGACGAACGCGTTCAACCGCACGCCGAAATGCGGCGCCGTCGAGAGACCGCCCCCCACGCGCACCGAGAACCCGATCTCGCGCTCTCCACCCGCGCTCACGCGCTCAACGGCCGTCAGGCCGATGTCGTTGATCTCCGGATACGAGCACCAGACCCGACAGCCCGTGATGCAGATCTTGAACTTACGCGGCAAGTTGTAAAAGGCCTCGTTCCCCACCAGCAGGCGCGTCGCCTGGAGGACCAGCGGCGACGCATCGCAGATCTCGTCCCGATCCACTCCTGCCAAGGGACATCCCGTGATATTGCGCGTGTCATCGCCGCACGCCCCCATCGTCGTCAGCCCCACGCGAAAGAGGCGGAGGAGCACCTCAGGCATGTCCTCGATCCGCACCCAGTGCAACTGGATGTTCTGCCGCACGGTGATGTCGCCGAACCCTCGCGCATAGCGCTCGGCCAAATCCGCGATCGCGCGCAGCTGAGGCGAGACGAGCACGCCGTTCGGGATCCGAATGCGCACCATGAAATACGGCGTCGCGCCGCCGAAGACGCCGCGTCCATCGCCCTGCGTATAGACCCCCCACCATCGGAAGTAGGTCTCCAACCACTCGCGCGGGATCGCTTCATGCCCCTGTTCCGCAAATCGCAAGATCTCCTCCAGGTGCTCCCACGGATTCTTCTCCGCCTTCAGCCGCTCGATCCGCGCGGCCTTGGTCTCCTTGTTCGTCTCCTTCGATCGAAGATCGCCCATAGCGATGCGTTCCTCCCCCCCCGAGGCAAGAGGAATGTCCCGGTTGGAAGGCACAGGGAGATGGTCAACCGTAACTGTGGGGATTCAGCGGCGACAGACGTCGTCGGCGAGAGCGCTCCCCGACTCCGAGGTCCAAGGTCCTCGAGAGATCCACACATCGGCCGTCACGGCACGGCGCTCGTGCATTGCTGCTTGCGCCGTCCTCGGCGTCTCTGTTTCGAATCCCGTCATGCGCTCCTCCCGTCCGACGCGAGTCGGGCCGTAGTATAGCCCAGGTGCGGCGACTTTGTCAACGAAAATGTATAGAAACTGGCCGCCCGGGGGACTCGCCCCCTCAATCGAGGCGACGGGCCAGCCGCATCGCGCGCGAGGACGCCGCAACGCTCGCTCGATGGGTCTGCCGCACACGGCGCGAGCCGAGGCGAGCTTTTCGTTCAGACGAATATCGCGCGCGGAAGGAGCGGGCCGCGCGCGCCGATTTTCGGACCGCCGTACTAGAAGCCGCCGAGGCGAGCCTTCGATCAGCGGACTCGGACGCGATTGCGGGCGCTGAAGCGTGGGTGGAAAGAAGCGGCGTCACGCGCAGTGGCCGACGGCGAACATCTCCGATGGGACGCTCTGAAAGACCGGGCGCAGGATTCGACGCACCAGCCGTCGCCACGAGCGCGTCCGCGCGATCGGCGCCGGCGTGAGGGGCCGGTCGTTTCGATCCATCCGCTTGTGGCGATTCGCCCGCGCCGTCGGGGGGCATCTCGGCACCGGCCGGAAGGATCCACAGCTCCACGCGACGATTCCATTGCCGTCGTCCGCTCTCGTGAGGTCGCGTGGCGCCGAAGCTCCGGACGCGAATTCGCGCGCGTTCGATCCGACGCTGCCGGATCAGATAGTCGGCAGCGTTGTGCGCTCGCGTGCGCGCCACATTCGGGCGCTCGGTGCGATCTTGATGCCCGTCAATGACGAGCGTCGCGCGCGGGTCCTGTCGCAACCGATCGGCAGCATCATCGAGCACCGCCTTATGCGCGTTCGTGATGCGCGCGGCGTTCGCTCGGGCGAAGAAAAGCGCGGGCAATCGGATTGGCTCCGGCCGCCTCACGGCGATGACGGTGAGCGCGTGCGAGCGACTCTCGGTTCCCCCTCGTCCGTCATCCACCGTCACGGTGATCGTCACCGTGACGGGCGGCCCTCCCGGTCCAACGGTGATCCCTGCCGTGTCGAACGTGATCTCGCTCCCGATGCCCACCCAGCGTCCCGCCGTCGCGCTCCAGCGATAGACGAGCACATCGCCATCGGGGTCCTCGGCGATGGCGCGGATGCGCACCAGATCGCCATCGGTGATCTGTCCGGGCACCTGTGGGGTACCGACGGGCAAGACTTCGATGGCCCGAATGACTGGAGGCCGATTCGGTGGCGGAGGCGGTGGGGGAGGCGGTGGCGGAGGAGCGGGAGGCGGAGGCGCCGTTACCGTGATCGCACGCCGGTCCGACGCCGTTCCTCCACGCCCATCCTCGACGCGCACGGTGATGGTGAAAGTGCGCGGCGGCGCACCTGGCGTTGGGTTCAATCCCGCCGTCTCGAGCACGAGGCGATTGCCCGGAGGCGCTCCCGGTGGCACGCCCACTGCGTGCAGCGCTTCGCGCGGGACCGGCGGCTCGATCGCCCACGAGTAGGTGAGCACATCGTTATCGGGATCGAACGCGCGCGCTTCCAACGTCACGCGCTCGCCATCGCGCACTTCAGCGCGATCCACAAAGAGCGTGACGCTTGGCGCGCGATTCGGCGGGGGTGGCGGCAAGATCGAAGCGCGACGCGCCAGGGCGAAGTTGAAGACGAAGCCGTTGGCTTCCCTCGAACTGATGTCGAGCGTGGAGACGCCGACGCCGGGCTGAAAGACGGGGATCGTCCGCGCATCGGATTGGTTCAGCAGACGCCGCCATCCGCCGCCCACTTGGATCCGTCCCTCGTAACCGTAGAAGCGCGCACCCAGGAGCAGATCCGAAGGATTAATGGCGTTCAGACTCGGCGTTCCCGACGCCACGTAGATCGTATTCGCCCATTCGGCGACGAGCACGAGCCATTGGGCGGGCGCGATCTCCACGCCGGCGTTGAGCAGCAACTGATCGCGCCGATCCAGCAGCTTCACCCCACTCAGTTTCGGATCGCCGGAGCGGATGTAGCCGATGTTCTGTACGAACCGCAGGCGATGGTTGAGATACTCTTGGCCGGAGATCACGACCACGCCGACATCGGTCGCCCCCGAGCTGCGCCCGCGCGCGAGCGCCTCCAGATGTCGCGCCGAAGGCAGTCGCAGCACTGCGGCCAAAGCGAGGGGGAACGCGCCGGAAGGCTCCGTCAGCGCCGCTTTCACCCCAACGGTGATATCGCCCAGGCCGTTCGCTGAACGCTGCACGTCGAATCCCAACTCGCGCGAGAGGAACGTCGCCGGGCCGAAAAAGGGCCATTCGTTGACGAAGCTCGGCCGATCGGCTACGAGAGCCGGACCGAAGAAACTGCCCGGCGGAGGGAGAATCCCCCCAAACCGCGCGCCGCTCAGCGGGAAGAATGCGGCGGCCGTCTCCCGTCCACCGATGGGCGGACCGAAGGCGACGAAGGGGTCGCCGCCGAAGGCCCTGCGCACGCCGTGAAATTGATAGCCCGAGAGCGCGAAGGGCTGTCGCGCGGTCAGCTGCTGAAAGACGTTCGCCGTCAGGAACAGTTCCAGCCGATTCGTCACGCCGAGCGTGAAGCTGACCGGGATGTGATTGATGTCCAGATCGCCCGGATCGCGATCGAAATTGCTCCAGGATGCACTGAAGGTGTATTCGCCGCGACGTAACGTCCGCGCGCCGAGTGTCAGAAAGAGCCCCGTACTCGTCCCCCCCGTCGTCGTGGAAGCTGTCTGATTAGCCGGTTCGATCGGTCGCGGCTGTTGCGCGAAACCTCGGCCGAGCGATCCTAACCCCACGCACAGCAGGACGAACGCACGAACATGCGCGCGCGCCAGAGATCGAGCCACCATGTCCCCCTCCTCGAATACGGCGAACCACCCCGCTGTCGCCAGCGCGATGCCATGCACGCGTGCTCATTGCACATCGCCGGTGAAAAGCGTCAGCGTCTCGCGCGCCGTCATGAGAACAGCCGTCGCGATGTTCCTTCGCACGTCAACGTTCACTGTGAGCGCGAGCCCTTCGGGTCCCGTCCCCACGATGCGCATCTGCGCGCCATCGCCGACGTTGCGCGCGATCTCCGTGATCGTCCCAGTGAACGTGCGACCGAGACGATCGGCGCGAAACTCGAATGCGCTTGTGGCTAGATTGAGGATGAGCCGATTCCCGCTCCGACGGCTATCATCCAACCGGATGAGATTCTGCACGACGACGTCCACGGTGTCCGGGACGCTACTGATCCGCCCATCGCTCACAACGAGCGAGAAGGTGAGGCGAACGGAGGCCGCTTCAGTGACCGTGAGATTCGGCGCCGCGAAACTCGGGCGCGGCGTCGTCGCCCCCGTGAGCGTCACCGTCGGCCCTGCCGTTTGCGTCCAGCGAAACGTGATCCCATCGCCATCGGGATCGAAGCTGCGCGTTCCATCCAAGGTGACGAGCGCGCCATCGGGGACGGTCTGATCCGGTCCGGCATTCGCGATCGGACGCCGATTGATGGTGATCACGACCAGGTCCGGTGTGCTGTTCACGCGTCCATCGTGGACGATCAGCTCGAATGTCACCGTGACCGGCGGAGGGACCGTCGGCGCGACCACGGGGGCCGTGAATTGCGGTCGAGGCGCTGCCGCGTCCGAGAGCGCGACCGGCGGGCCGGAGACTTGCCGCCATCGGAAGGTGAGCGGATCGCCATCGGGATCGCGACTGGCCGTGCCATCGAGCGTGACCGTCGTTCCCTCGTCCACCTTTTGATCCGGTCCCGCATTGGCGATCGGACGCCGATTGACGGTGACCACGACCAGATCGGGATCGCTCTCGACGCGTCCATCGCTCACGATCAATTCGAACGTGAGACGAACGGGCGGCGGTACGGCCGGATCCACGATCGGAGCTGTGAACCGAGGTCGCGGCGACGTCGGATCCGAGAGCGCGACCGGCGGGCCGGAGACTTGCCGCCATCGGAAGGTGAGCGGATCGCCATCGGGATCGCGACTGGCCGTGCCATCGAGCACGACCTCTGTGCCTTCATCCACAAGCTGATCTGGACCGGCCTCGGCGATCGGCGCAGCATTCACGGGCACGCATGCCGAGAACTCCGATGTGTTCCCTTCCGCGTCGGTCGCCGTCGCTGCGATGAATCGACCGATCGCCGTCACCGGCAACGTGGCCGCGAACGTCGCCGGATTCGACGCATCGCCCGTCGCTCGCACCGTGATGGCGCCGAGAAATCTCTCCCCCTCTCCGAACCCCGAGGCGTGACACGTCGTGTTGGCGAAGAACTCGATGCGGACGTCGCCCGCCCGCGTATCGAGCGATCCGGTGAGGATCAACCGATCGGGACGCTGCACGGCCGTCGCGATCACGGGAACATTCTGCAGATCGTTCGGCCCCGCATCGGCATCCCCAGGATCATTGGCCGTCGGTCCATCACCGCGCAGATCAATTCCCAGCTCGCCATTGTTCCACATCGCATTGCCCAGGATGCGATTGCCGCGCGACGCCCCACTGACCTGAATGCCGATCCCACGTTGATGAGCGATGAGATTCCCCTCGCCGGCTTCGGTCCCACCGATGAGATTCTCATGGCCGCTAGTGATGGCGATGCCCGTCACCCGATTGCCGAGCGGCGCGCCGCCGGGGCTCACGCCGATGCGATTCCCTTGCACGATGTTCCGATCGGCGCTCCCGGGCGCGCGCATCCACACGCCATTGCCCACGCTCGCCGCGATGACGTTGCCCGCTCCCGGCGCCCCCACGCGATTCCCACTGGCCCCATCCTCGATGCGCACGCCGTCCACATTGGCGAGCGGCGCTTCGCCATCAGCTGTCGTCCCGATGAAATTCCCCAGGATGAGATTGCCCGTCGTCGCGGCTCCGCGCAGGAGGACGCCGGTCGTACTCGCGGAGATGACGTTTCGCGCTTCAGCCGTCGTTCCTCCGATGCGATTCTCGCGCGCCCCTTCGATCAAGAGCACGCCCGTCGTGTTCCCAGCCGGCCCTCCGCCGGTCACGTTCGTCCCGATCAAGCATCCTTCCACGACGTTCTCCGCTCCCCCGCGGATCACAAGAGCCGCTTGATCGGAGCCGATGAAACGAGAGAGGATGAGTCGCCGCACGACATTGCGATCGCTGGCGAGCACGAGCCCAGAGATCGGACCGGCCACTTCACCGGTCAGGACGATGACCGGACGATCCCCATTGGTCGCCCCGGTGAAGGCGATTTGGCTCGCTCCATCCACCGTAACGCCTCCTCCGCGAATCTCCGGCAGTGGACGGCGCAAGCGGATGAAGAAGGCGCCTGCGACGAACTCCGGATCCGAAGTCGGAATACGAAAGCGAATCACGTCCGGCTCGGGGCTGGCATTCGCTCGCTCTATCGCCTCCCGCAGCGATCCAGGACCATCATCGCTCGTCGTCGTCACGACCAGCTCATTCGCCTGTGCCACTGCCAGATGAAAAGCGCTCGGACAATTCCCCCCCGATGTCTCGCGGGTCAGGATGAGGAGATCGTCCACACCGATCCCCCTGAGCGAAAGAGCGTGTGCGGCAACAGGAGCGCATCCCGCGGCCAGAGGGATCGAGGACCCGCGCGCGCGCACCTCAGGGGCGAATGCGTCGGCACGACGCAAATGCCGCAAGTGCGCTCCCGACCAAACGTCGAGCGTCGCCGCCTGAGCCGCGACGACCAGGAGATCGGCCCTGCTGTCCGCATCCAGATGCGCCGAGAGAAGCGACCAGGCCGGTTGCGAGAGCGCGATCGGCATCGTCTCCCGCGATGCGTTCCAGAGAATGTCCACGCGGCGCCCGGAATCGTCCAGAAGCGCTAGATCCACGCGCCGATCCCCATCGAAATCCCCAACCGCGAGGGATCGCGCGGAGATCTCCAACGGGAGGATGTCCGGAGATGGAAATCTCTCGCGCGTGAGGTCGGAGAAGATCAAAAGCCGATCGCCGCCGACGACGAGCAGATCCGCGCGCGCGTCCTCGTCCCAATCGGTCGTGACGGCCGAAGCCGCATGCCATGTCGAGGGTACCGGCAGCGCGGCGACGTCCGTCGCGGAGAGATCGCGCACGCGAACGATCGCCCAGTGGCCCTCGCGCTCTCCGATCACAAAGAGATCAGTGGGCGCCCGAAGGAGCGCGCGCGCCATTGGGCCAGGTGGCGGACCGACACGTGGCGCCGCGGCCAGAAGTTGCGGGATCAGAGGCAGCGCGATCTCCCGAGGAGCCGCGAAACGCCCTCGGCCATCTCCCCGAAGAACGAGCACGTACGCGGCCGATCCATCGGCGATCGCGAGGTCCGAATGCCCATCGCCGTCGAAATCGCCCGTCTGAAGCTCCCTCGGCTCAATCGGGACGCCAATCGCGCGTGCGCGCAGGCGTTCGCCTTCGGGCTCGAACGATCCACCGATCGGCAAGACAAGCATCCCTCCCCACGGCGCGAGAAATCCCGCCGCAGCATCCGCATGCCCGTCCTCATCGAAATCGGCGACTGCGAGCGAGAGGGGAATGAGCCCTCGCTGTTCCAAGAGCGCGTGCGCTCCCGGCCCCGCCTCGAGGTCTACGGAGAGCGCTCGAAGAAGATACGGCGCACCCTGGGATCGAACCGCGTCGCGGATCGACGCGCGGAGATCTTCATTCAGACGCGCCTCGCGATGAAGAGCACGAGAGATCGAACGCCCGCTGCCCTCAGGACCTTCGGGAAGCGCCCGATCGCCTCGGAGCGAGAGCACGAACACGGCCACGATCGCACCTCTCCGCCACCTCACGCTGCCCTCCTTGAGCCACGGGAATTGGGACGCTCACGTTCATCCGCGCTATCTTCGCTTTCGCCCTCGTTCTCATGCGCACTCGTTTCGTGCTCACTCCTCCGCGAAAGGCCAATCGGCCGAACGCTCGGCGAGATTTTTATCCGATCAGTCTCGGAATGTCAAGCGGGATTTGTTCGCGAGGCGTTTCGCCGTATAATTTGGGGAGACCGGTCGAAAGCGCCATCAGACAGGAGGTCCGCTGATGCCGACGATCACGCAAATCGCCATCACGTTGGAGAATAAACCGGGGGCGCTGCATCGCGTCTCGGCCGCCCTCGCGCAGGCGAACGTCAACATCACGGCCGTCTTCGTCCCCGAGGTCAAAGAGAAGGGGAAGGTGCGTGTGGTCGTGGATGATCTGGGTCGAGCGCGCGATGCGCTGCGCGCCGCGCGCATCCGCTTCTCCGAGGAAGAAGCGCTCATCATCTCGGCGGAACATCGCCCCGGAGCGTTGGCCGAGATCACCGAGAAGTTGGCTCAGGCCAAGGTCAACATCAAATACGCTTACGCGACGACGATTCCCGGACAGCCGCACGCGACGGTGATCTTGGCCGTGTCCAACCTCGAGAAGGCGCTCGCGGCCATCGGACGTTCGTGAGGCGCTCGTTCAGGGCGAGAGGTCGCGGAAACGGAATCGCTTCTCGAGATGGGCGAAAGGCCGCCCATCTACCTCGACGTAGGGGAAGTTCAACGGCTCGCCGTGCTGCGGCGGCTCCAGTCGAATATCGCGCCCGATGGTGAAGAGGACGCGATTCTCATCGTGCGCGCCGAAGAAGTACTCGCGCAAAGCGGGATTCTTGTTCGCCTCGGAGGCATCCACGGGCACCCAGCCATAGCCTCTCAGGTAGACCTAGGCCCAGCAGTGATACCCTCCGATCTCCCCCTCACCGCGAGTCGGAGGCAACGGAAAGCCGATCTCGAACCGGGACGGAATCCCCACGGCGCGCGCGAAGCCGATGAAGACGGCGTGGAAGTCCGTGCAGTTCCCCCGCTTGACGTCGCACGCGTAGTAGATGTCGCCCCGCCCCCATCCCGTCCCGCTCTTGTCATACGTGAGGTTGGAGACCGTCCACTCGTAGATCGCCCGCGCGCGCTCCAGATCCGTGCGCGCTCCTCGCGTCACCTCCAATGCGCGCTCGCGCACCCAGCCGTTGATGGGGACCAGGCGATCCGGTTGTAACCATCGGGCTAGCGTCGGGTCAGGATCCTCGACGACCCGCATGACACGGCCCGCCACGGGCCGATTCACATGCTCGCGACGATGGACGCGAAACTGCAACTCCACGCGCAGAACAGGATCTTTGGGCGAATCCACGTGGACATAGAGGATCTGATTCCCGTATTCGGGGTCTCGCGTCACTCGCCACGTCCACGGCGCGCGAATCTGCACGTCGTCGATCCGCTGATGCTCGTCGTTCGGTGGATAAGGGATCCAGATCGCCACTGTTCGGGCTCCCGCGGGAATACCCCGCACCTCGACCGCATAGATGAACTCGAACGTGCGCGTGCGCACGTTCTCAGCCCCTCCTCCGAGGGGCGCGAACCCAAGTCCGAGCGCCGGGATGCCGAGGGACATGCGCCTCACCGTCCGCCTCCTCATTCAAAATTGCAGGAAGAGGCCGAAGCGGTTATCGGTGCCGCGCCGCGGATCCCGATAGTCGGTGATCCAACGCAGATACTCGGCCCCGATGAGGAACCCGCCGCCCAGAGGGAAGCGGTGCGCGATCCACCAGGCGCGATTGCGCACGCGTCTCCCGGACGGGACATCCGCTTTTCGATGAGGGCGCTCTCACGACATCGGGGATCTCAATCATCGCCGGGAGCACACGACGCGAGCGTCGCAGGGCGCGCCCTGAGGGCCTTTCGAGAGAAGGCGATCGCCCGAGGGACTATCGAGAGCCAGCTCCGGCCGCGACGCACACAGGTTGAGGCATCGCCCCCACGTCGGTCAAGAGCGCGCCCAAGCGCTCTCCCGCCTCACTCAACCGATACCAGACGGCCACCGGGCGCGTCGCACTCACCTCTCGTCGGACCACGCGCAACTGCTCCAACTTCTCCAGCTTTTCAGCAAGCACCTTCCGGCTGATCCCCAGGAGCCGTCGCTGCAGATGACTGGGGCGCTGCGGCCCTTCTCGCAAAATCGCGATGATGTCTCGAAGCCAACGGCACTTGAGCACCTCGCTCAAGACGGGCAAGGGAACATCGTATCGCTGAGAGGCGGAAATGATGCGCAGAAGGTGCTGCCCCTGCTCCGTAAGATGATATTCGGCGCGCCGCGGATATCCCTCGAAGGTGAACGCGCGCACGAATCCATCCCGCTGCAAATCATGCAGCCGCTCGTAGAGGACCTTGGTCGAGAGCCCGGGGATCGCCCGCTTCAACTGCCCGGGTCGCACAACGCCTTCCGCCAAACAGCGAACCAAAAGCGGCGTCCATTTACATCGCAAGTGCTCCAGCGCCGATGCCTCCTTCCACATACATTCACCCCTTCGTAGCCAAGGCACCAAAAAGTGCCTGATTGACGATCCGGCGATCGGTCCTTATCCTAGCACATCTCGTACGGGATGAAGAAGGGCTGCGCGCCCGAAAACTGCGACGAGGAGGTGAAGAAGATGAGACGTATCGGAGGACTGGCGTGTGTGATTGGGATCGCGGTCGGCCTCAGCCTAGCTGCACAAGGTGAGAAGCCCACGGCGCCGCGACGCACGGCCGCGCGCGGTGACGTCGAGAGCCTCACGCTCCCGAATTATCGGAACTGGACGCACGTCAAGAGCATGGTGATCTTCGACGAGAAGCACCCACTCTTCGGTTCCTTCGGCGGCATTCACCATATCTACGTGAACGCCATCGGGCGACGAGCGAGCGAAGCCGGAGGGCCCTTCCCCGATGGCAGCCAACTCGTCTTCGTCCTCTACGAGCACGTGAACGAGCAAGGCGCGTACGTCGCCGGGAAGAAGAAGGTCGAAGCCATCATGGTCAAAGACCGACGCCGCTTCCCGGAGACGGGCGGATGGGGCTTTCAGGCCTTCGATCCGCAGACGCGGAAGCCCCTCATCAAGAACGCCGATGTGAAGTCGGCGTGCTTCGACTGTCACGCTTCGCAAAAGAATAACGACTACGTCTTCTCCCGCTTGGTCCCGTAAGCACAACGCGTCGGAGGATGAGGATCGCGCTCGCGCGATCATCGTCCTCCGACAAGATAGCGTCACGTCCTCCGCGGCGCTCGGACTCTCGTGTGCTTGCGCCTTCCCCCATGCGCGACTACAATTCGACTCGTCGGCGAAAGGAGCACGCTATGGAACCGCGCATCGTGCAAGGAGCGCTGCGAGCCGAAGGCCTTCGCTTGGCCATCGTCGTGAGCCGATTCAACGACTTCGTGACGAACCGGCTGTTGGCCGGCGCCTTGGATGCTCTGGAACGATTGGGAGCGGAGGAGAAGAACGTCGTCGTCTACCGGGTGCCCGGATCGTTCGAGCTGCCGCTCATGGCCAAGCGGCTCGCCGCCAGTGGTCGTTGGGATGCGATCATCTGTCTGGGAACGATCATCCGTGGGGAGACGCCCCATTTCGAGTACGTCGCGGCGGAAGCGGCCAAGGGCATTGCGACAGCCGCGATGGAGACCGGCGTGCCGATCGTCTTCGGCGTGATCACCGCCGAGACGCTCGAACAAGCGATCGATCGCGCGGGGGCGAAAAGCGGCAACAAGGGGTTCGAAGCGGCCCTGACGGCCGTCGAATTGGCGAACCTCTATCGCGAAGTGTGACGCCTTGACGGGCGCTCGCCTGCCGAGGCGGTGTACGACAGCTCTGATGGCTTATGGGGTCCAGGCGCAAAGCGCGAGAGTCCGCCATGCAGATGCTCTACCAGTACGACATCGCCCGTCCACCGATCGAGGAGTTGCTGGAGACGTATTGGAGCGAGCTTCGCCCGAACGTGGATGAGGACGTGCGACGGTTCGCGACCTCGCTCGTGCTCGGGACGATCGAGCATCTGGAGACCATCGATCGGTTGCTCGCCAGTCGGGCCGAACACTGGCGGATCGAGCGCATGGCGACTGTGGACCGCAATATCTTGCGGCTGGCCGTGTATGAGCTGCTCTACGAGACGGAGACGCCGAAGGTCGTCATCATCAACGAGGCCATCGAGATCGCCCGTCGGTACTCGACCTACGAGGCGACGCAATTCATCAATGGCCTGCTGGATGCGATTCGGAGGCAACTGGAAGGCGCTCCTCCGCCGGTTCCCTCCCCTTCCACGACCGTTGGCGCTCCATCTTGGCACTGGGATGAGGACGAACCGTGATGAGGACATGGATGCTCGTTCTTGTGCTCGGCGCCTTCGGCGCAACCCTCTGGCATCCGGGAGGGGATCAATCGGGCCGCACCGATCCTCGAAAGAGCGAGGAAGAGCGCCCGCAATCCCCGCCCCTGAAAAGCGCGCCCTCAGTCCTCGCTCTCATGAAGCGCGAGGAGTGGGCGGCCTGCGGGCTCGCAAAGCTCTCGGAAGAGGAACTCGACCGGCTCGACCGATGGATCCTGCAGCTTCTGCTGACGATGAGCGCGACGCCATCGGGAGAGCTACGACTGCGTTCGCCCGCTGAGGAGCTCTCCCAGGACCTGCGGCTTCAGCAGATGGAGCGTGAGCTGAGCGATCTCCGATACCGACTGCTCGAGATTCGACACGCGAGCGCGCAACTCGCGCTCGATCTCTCTCGCGCGCGACTGGCGGCCGAGCGGCGCGATCCGCTGGGAGTGACCACATTCCTCTTCTCGGCCGAAAGTAGCGCTGCGCGTATTCACCGCACCGCACAATAACATCACTCAGAGCGGCATGAGCCAGAGCGGGAGTCCCCGCAGTGCCCCGAGCCGGATGGCGTCCTCCGGCATGCGCCTCCACTCGGCGAAGAGTCGGGCCAGGAGCCCACGCCTCTTTGGTGTCACTTCGACGACGACCGGTTCGCCGACGATCCCCGCCATCTCCGCGGCTACCTCGACGGCGCGTTGCACGTTCCCCAACTCATCGACGAGCCCGTAGGCTTTGGCCTGCTGCCCGGTGAAGATGCGCCCATCGGCGAAGGCGCGCACCTCAGCCGGAGTGAGCCCACGCCCACGAGCGACGGCTTCCACAAACTGCGCGTACGTATCGTCTATGACCTCTTGCAACAGGGCGCGCTCCTCCTCCGTCAACGGGCGGAAGGTCGAAAGCGCGTCCTTGTACGGGCCGGACTTGACGACTTCGGCTTCGATGCCCAGCTTCTGATAGAGCCCGCGAAGATTGTTCGTCTTCAAGATGACGCCGATCGAGCCGGTGATCGTCCCGGGATTGGCGACGATCTTCTCGCAAGCGACGGCGACGTACACGCCTCCGGAAGCGGCGACATCACCGAGCGAGGCGACGACCGGGATCTTCCGACGCTCGCGCACCCGGCGAATCGCGCGGTGGATCTCCTGACACGCGCCCACGGTGCCCCCAGGGCTATTGATCCGCACGACGAGCGCCCGCGCCTTCATCCGTTCGGCGCACTCCAAGGCCGCGAGAATCTGCTCTCGCGATGCCCCGAAAGGCGTATCCGTGATGATCCCTTCGATCGAGACGAGGGCGACGCGATTCTTCTTTCGCCAACGGCGGAAAGGCCATATCGTCATCCCCAATACCCCCAACCGACTTTCATGTTCGGCAACAGGGACGCCGGAAACGCATTCGCGAGCAAGGCGCTCAGCAGCGTATGCGATGCCGCGAGCGCCAAGAGATTCGGCTCGCGCTGAAACGTCCACGCCCACACATACCCTCCGAGAAACGTCCCCACGACGAGCACGGGATTCGGCAGATGCAAGGCCGCGAAGAGAGCGGCGACCCATAGCGCCGTTCGGTTCCCCTTCCCCAACAGATCGTGCAGGCGCCGATGGATGAACCCCTGGAGCGCATATTGCTGAACGAGCGTCCACAGAGGCAACGTTCGCAAATGGAAGAGGAACCGATCCCCGAGGTTCACGCTCCCGAAGGCGAATCCGACGACCAGGATCACAAGCGCCGCCACCGCCGTCGGCACCGCCAGCAGTCGCAGCGCGCGCCCGAGGTTATCCACGCGCAAGCCGATCTCTCGCAGCCCATCTCCATGCACGACGTTGGACATGAAAGCGACCGAAAAGGCGAGCACCGAGAGCCAGAAATTCGTCCGCCAAAGCGTCGCCCGATCCTCGATGAGCAAAGGCGTCACCCACATGATGACGAGGACCGGCAGCAGTCCGAGGGCGATCTCGATCAGAGGATGAAGGCTCCAGGACCGCATCGTCCCTCCCCGCCTGTCGAACGTTCACGCATGCTCATGGGAGCGCGCCCTCGCCATCCGATTCGGCAGCCGCGACGAGCACGCGAGGCACACGCGCGCCGATCCCGCAGGTGATCTCGTAGGAGATCGTCCCGCAGAGCTCGGCCAACTCCTCGGCCGTGATCCGTTGGCCATCGGCCTGACCGATCACGACCACTTCATCCCCTACGCGCGCCTCGGGAATGTCCGTCACGTCCACGAGCGTCCAATCCATGCTCACGCGCCCGACGACCGGGGCGAATCGCCCGCGCACGAGGACGCGCCCGCGATTGGAGAGCGCGCGCCGATAGCCGTCGTGATACCCAATCGGCAACGTCGCGATGCGGCTCCGACGCGCGGTGACGAACGCGCTCCCATAGCCGAGCGGCGTCCCCGCCTCCACGTCCTTGAGCAAGACGATGCGCGTATGAAGCGAGAGGACGGGCTGCAGCACGCGCTCCCCCATCGGAGTTTCGAGGACCAGCTCCGCGCCCGATGCGAGCGGTGACCAGCGAGGACTGCTCCAGAGACCATAGAGCAAGCCGCCCGGACGGACCATATTTCCCCACGCCTCGGGATACGCGCGCACGCCCGCGCTATTGGCCAGATGCCGATAGGTCGGCCGAAACCCTCGCGTTTCGACGATCCGCATCGCGTCGCGGAAGCGCGCGATCTGCGCCCGTGTGAATTCGGCCCGAGCCGGATCATCGGCCGCCGCCAAATGCGTCATGAGTCCATCCAAGCGCACATGGGGAGATCGTTCGAAGGCTCTCAGCACAGTCTCCAATTCTCGAAGCGAGACACCCGTGCGCCCCATCCCCGTGTCCACTTCCAGATGGACGTCGAGGATGACGTCATGCGCGCGCGCGCACGCATCGAGCCGTTCGATCTGTGTCGCCTCGAAGATGACCGGCGTCACTCGATGTTCGAGCACAAGAGCCTCTTGTCCCGAGGCGACGCCAAAGCATAAGATGGGGCGCGCGATGCCCGCCTGTCGCAACGCGATCGCTTCCTCCACGGTGGCGACGCCGAACCAATCCGCTCCGGCTGCCTCCAAATGCCGAGCGACGGCTGCCGCTCCATGCCCATAAGCGTCGGCCTTGACGACGGCGCAGATCTTCACCCCCTCGCCCACGCGGGCCCGAACTGCCCGGAAGTTGTGCGCGAGGCGATCCAAATGGATCTCCGCCCAGGTGGGTCGAGCGGCCATGGAAAAGCGCTCACGCGTCGTGATCAGCATGCGCGTTCTCTCCGCACAAGCAGAGGGGCTCGCTCGCGCTTCTCCGAGACGCCTCTCCGAAGCCGCCGCGAAGGCGCTCACAACGGCGGCTTATGCAGAAACGGAAACGCTCGCTCATAGGCATGCGCCGCGCGCAACAGCGTCTCCTCCTCGAAATGGCGGGCGTGCAGTTGCAACCCGATCGGCAATCCGTTGCGCGACAAGCCAATCGGAATGCTGATGGCCGGAACTCCCGCTAGATTCGCCATGATCGTGTAGATGTCCGACAGGTACATCGCCAGCGGATCCTCGGTCTTCTCTCCCAAACGGAAGGCGACCGTCGGCGAGGTCGGCCCGACGATGAGATCGCATCGCGCGAACGCTTCGCGGAAATCTCGTTCGATGAGAGTGCGCACCTTCAGAGCCTTGAGATAATAGGCGTCGTAATACCCGGCCGAGAGCACATACGTGCCGAGCATGATGCGCCGCTTCACCTCTGCCCCAAATCCCTCGTCGCGCGTGCGGCGATACATCTCGCGAAGCGTCCGCGTCCCTTGGGCGCGATACCCATACCGCACGCCATCGTACCGCGCGAGATTGGAGGACGCTTCGGCCGTGGCGATGATGTAATAGCACGCGACCGCATACTCGGTGTGGGGCAATCGCACCTCGACGATCTCCGCCCCGAGATCGGCGAAGCGATGGATGGCTTGCCACACGGCAGCCTTCACCTCCTCATCGAGCCCCGGGCCGAAGTATTCCCGCGGCACGCCGAGCCGCAGCCCTGTGATCTCTCCATCGAGCGCGGCCAGATAATCGGGCACCGGATGGTTCGAGGAAGTCGAATCGCGCGGATCGCGCCCGGCGATGACCTGCAATACGCGCGCGGCATCGGCGACGGTCTTCGCGATCGGCCCGATCTGATCGAGCGACGATCCGTAGGCGACCAACCCGTAGCGCGAGACGCGCCCGTAGGTCGGCTTCAGCCCCACGACACCGCAGAACGCCGCCGGCAGGCGCACCGATCCTCCCGTATCCGAGCCGAGCGCGACGACGCAGAGATCAGCCGCCACGGCAGCCCCCGATCCCCCCGACGATCCTCCCGGCACGCGTTCAGCATCCCATGGGTTTCGCACAACGCCGAAGGCCGAATTCTCGTTCGAAGACCCCATAGCGAACTCGTCGCAATTGGTCTTGCCGATGATGATCGCTCCGGCCTCCAGCAACCGTTCGACGGCCGTCGCATCGTAGGGTGGGACGAAGTTGGAGAGCATCTTCGAGGCGCACGTCGTTCGCAACCCCCGCGTGCAAATATTGTCCTTGATGGCGATGGGAACGCCCGTGAGCGGTCGCAGCGGTTCGCCACGCGCGCGCTCGCGATCCAGCTCCTCCGCCCGTCGCAGTGCTCCATCGCGATTGATGGTGAGGAAAGCACCAAGCTGTGGATCGAGCGCCTCAATGCGCTCGAGCGTTCGCCGGCACACCTCGGTCGCGCTCGTCGTTCCCGATCGCAACGCATCGTGCAATCGCTCGATCGTCAATCCGATGATCTCCATCATCCCTCCTCGATCACCTTCGGCACGCGGAAATAGCCGCGCGCGGCATCCGGAGCGTTGGCCAAGGCCAATTCCGGCCCCAAGCCTTCGCTGACGACGTCGTCGCGCTGGGCGTAATCGGCGCGCTCCTCCCGACCGGCATGCGCCATAGGGGGCACGTCGGTCGTGTCCAACTCATTCAACTTCTCGACGTAGGCGACGATGGCTGCCAATTGGACGGTGAAGCGTTCCTTCTCCTCCTCGGTGAGGTCCAGATGCGCCAGCTCGGCGATCTTCGCGACATCTCGTTTGGTGATCGGCATGCGACAATCCTCCGGCTCCGATGTGCGACGTCCAATGATACCGCGATCGCCGCGCGAGCGACCAGAGCCACGGTGCATGCTGTCGGTCGTCGCGCTCAACCGGCGGATGCGGAAAATCCCCATCTTGACAGCTCGCCGCCTTCTCTGCTAAATTCTCCAGCGTTGAATGACAGGGTTAGGCGCGTAGCTCAGGGGGAGAGCACTACCTTGACGCGGTAGGGGTCAGCGGTTCAAATCCGCTCGCGCCTACCATTTTTATTTGCTATCCTTGCACGACGAGCAGCTCTCGATTCGGGAGGGGAGCGCTCGAAGCGAGATGGCGAGGATGCGAAGCGGAGATGGGGATTTGGGTTCGTCTTCCTGGGAAAGACGTGGTTGAAGTCCCTTCGGGGCTGACGGCGGGCGAGGCGATCGCCCGCGCCGATGGGGAAGTGGCCCAGCGCGCGTTGGTCGCTCGCGTCAATGGGCGGCTGGTGGATTTGGCGCATCGTCCGGAGGAAGGGAGCGTCGTCGAACCCGTGTTGATCGGCACGCCGGAAGCGCTGGAAGTGTATCGGCATTCGACGGCGCATCTTCTGGCCGCTGCCGTGTTGGAGTTGTTCCCAGGCACATTGTTGGGGATCGGACCGGCGACTGACGAAGGCTTCTTTTACGATTTCCTCCGCCCCGAGCGCTTCACGCCCGAAGACCTGCAGCGCATCGAGGCGAAGATGCGCGAACTGATCGAGCGCGACCTCCCGTACGAGCGGATCGAGATCCCCAAGGAGGAAGCGCTCCGCTTCTTCGCACAAGCCGGAGATTACCTGAAGTGCGAGCTGATCACCGATAAAGGCGGGGAGGTCGTCAGTTGCTATAAGCTTGGCGAGCACATGATCGACTTCTGCACGGGACCACACATCCCCTCGACCGGCTACATCAAGGCCTTCAAACTGCTCAGCTTGGCCGGGGCCTATTGGCGCGGCGATGAGCGCGGCCCGCAGATGCAACGCATCTACGGGACGTCCTTCTTCACCGAGGAGGAGCTTCAGGAATTCCTTCGCCGCCGCGAAGAGGCCGAGCGGCGCGATCATCGCAAGCTCGGGCGCGAGTTGGACCTGTTCAGCGTTCAGGACGACTATGGCCCTGGGTTGATCTTCTGGCACCCCAAGGGGGGGATCATCCGCAAGGAGATCGAGGACTTCCTCAAGGAGGAGTTACTGCGGCGCGGCTATGGGCTTGTCTACACGCCGCACATCGCGCAGTACCGGCTCTGGGAGCGATCCGGCCACACGGAGTTCTACCGCGAGTCCATGTACGCGCCGATGCGCATAGATGAGGTCGAGTATCAACTCAAACCGATGAATTGTCCGTTCCACATCGGCATTTATGCCTCGCGGCCGCGCAGCTATCGGGAGTTGCCGATGCGGCTGGCTGAATTCGGAACCGTCTATCGCTACGAGCGCAGCGGCGTCCTCCATGGGCTCTTGCGCGTGCGCGGTTTCACGCAAGACGATGCGCACATCTTCTGCACGCCGGAGACGCTCAAGCAGGAGATCGTGGGTTGCCTCGATTTGGCCCAGCTCGTCTACCGCACGTTCGGCTTCACGTACACGGTCGAACTCTCGGTGCGTGACCCCAAGGAGCCATCCAAGTACATGGGGGGCGAAGAGCGATGGACGTGGGCCGAACGCACGCTCGCCGAGGCGCTGGAGCAAGTGGGCCTCGCCTACACCGTGATCGAGGGGGAGGCAGCCTTCTACGGACCGAAGATTGACATCAAGGTCGTGGATGCCATCGGCCGCCAGTGGCAATTGGGGACGATTCAACTGGACTTCAATCTCCCGGAGCGCTTCGATCTCGAATACGTGGGCGAGGACAATCGGCCGCATCGGCCGATCATGATCCATCGGGCCATCTTGGGATCCCTCGAACGGTTCTTTGGCATCCTGATCGAACATTACGCGGGAGCGTTCCCCTTATGGCTCGCCCCGGTGCAGGCCATCGTTCTGCCGATCACCGACAAGCAGAATGACTATGCGCGAGCCGTTCAGGAACGTCTGCGCGCGGCTGGCCTCCGCGTGGAAGCCGACCTGCGCGGGGAAAAGATCGGAGCGAAGATCCGCCATGCCCAATTGCAGAAAATTCCCTTCATGCTCGTCGTCGGCGCCCGCGAAGTCGAGACGGGGACCGTCTCGGTCCGCGAGCGGGGCCGCGGAGATACGGGCGCGGTGCCGGTTGAGGCATTTCTGGAGCGCGCGCTCCACCTCATCCGCACGCGCGCGGTCGGATTGGAAACGACGAGCCCGCAGATCGGCGATGTTCACCCCGCACCTACGAGGGCGTGAATCCCACCTCCCCCTGAAGGGGCAGTTCGGGCGATCCCCACGATCGCGCCGAGCGTCTTGGACCTGCGTCGAGAGACCATGAGAGGCCCACAGAATCTCCGTTACCGCGTCAACGAACGCATCCGGGCCGAGCGCGTCCGGGTCATTGATGAAAACGGGCAGCAGATCGGCATCATGAGCGTGCGGGAAGCGCTGGCGCTGGCCCGCGAACGGGAACTGGATCTGGTCGAGGTCGCGCCGCACGCCGATCCGCCGGTCTGTCGCATCATTGACTATGGCAAGTATCTGTACGAGCAGAAGAAGAAGGCGCAAGAGGCCAAGAAGCGGCAGACGATCATCACCGTCAAAGAGATCAAGCTGCGTCCGGCCACCGACGATCACGATTACGAGTTCAAGATGCGGAACGCGCAGCGCATCCTGAGCGAAGGGGACAAGGTGAAAGCCATCGTTCACTTTCGCGGGCGCGAGATCGTGCACAAGGATCTCGGCGAGCAGATCCTGCAGCGCTTGATCAACGACCTCGCGCCGGTGGCCATCGTCGAATCCCCTCCGCGCCTGGAGGGGAACAATCTCGTGGCCGTCTTCGCGCCGAAGAAACACCACAAGTCGTGAGGATTCGCGAAGGAGGAGGAGATGGCGAAACTGAAGACGCACAAGGGGGCCTACAAGCGCTTTCGCCTCACGGCGACGGGGAAAATCAAGCGCGGCCATTCGCATGCCCGTCACCTGTTGACGAAGAAGGCGCCCAAGCGCAAGATGCGGCTCGATCGGGATACATATGTGGATCCGACCGATGCCAAGCGCGTCAAGCGCCTCTTGCCCTATGGCCGTCCGTGAGGACTTCAGCGAAAGGAGAGCAGGACCATGCCACGAGTCAAACGCGGTCATAAGCGAGTGGAACGCCGCAAGAAATACCTGCGTCTGGCGAAAGGATATTGGGGCGCCAAGAGCCGCCTCCACCGATACGCCAAGGAGGCGGTGCAGCGCGCGTGGAAGTTCGCCTACATTGGGCGACGCTTGAAGAAGCGGGACTTTCGCCGCCTTTGGATCATTCGCATCAATGCGGCGGCGCGCCAGAATGGCCTGAACTACACGCAATTCATGCACGGCTTGAAGTTGGCGGGCGTCGCGTTGGATCGAAAGGTCCTGGCCGATTTGGCCGTTCGCGATGCGGCGGCCTTCGCCGAACTGGCGGGCGTCGCCAAGGCGGCCCTGGCTGCCCGTACGACGTAGCGCGTCGCCTGATATCGGGAGGCGTCGCATGCGCGAGCGCGTGGAGCAGGTTCGCGCCCAACTGCACGAAGAGTTGGCGCAGGTCGCCGATCTGGCGGCTCTGGTCCGCGTGCGCGATCGGTATCTCGGGCGAAAGAGCGGCCTGATCACGCAGCTCATCAGAGGACTGGGCGCGCTCCCGCCCGAGGAGCGACGAGAGCTCGGCCGCTTGGTCAACGCCCTGAAGGAAGAGGCCGAAGCGGCGCTGGAACAGCTTCGTCTTCGGCTCGAAGCGCACGCGGAGGCGGAACGCTTCGAGCGCGAACGTCTGGACATCACCTTGCCGGGATTGCGCCCCATCTTCGGTGCGCGCCACCCGATCACCCTTATCCGAGAGCGGATCGAGGACATCTTCGTCTCGATGGGGTATTCCGTGGAGAGCGGTCCCGAAGTCGAGACGAGCTATTACAACTTCGACGCGCTCAATATCCCGCCGGGCCATCCGGCGCGCGAGGCCCAGGATACGTTCTACCTGAGCGACGATCTCGCCCTGCGGACGCAGACCTCCACGGTCCAGATCCGAGCGCTCGAACGGCGACGTCCTCCCTTGCGCATCATCGCGCCGGGGAAGGTCTTCCGCCGCGATACGCCGGATCCGACGCACAATCCGATGTTCTTCCAGGTCGAGGGGCTGGCGCTCGATCGCGAGATCACGATGGGCGATCTCAAGGGGACGCTGCAAGAATTCGTGCGACGGATGTTCGGCCCGCACGTGCGCACGCGCTTCCGTCCGAGCTATTTCCCCTTCACCGAACCGAGCGCCGAAGTGGACTTCAGCTGCTTCGTCTGCGGAGGGAGCGGCTGCCGCGTCTGCAAAGGAGCGGGATGGATCGAGCTCGGTGGATGTGGCATGGTACACCCGCGCGTGTTGCGCGGAGCGGGCGTGGACCCGGAGGAATTCACCGGATTCGCTTTCGGCCTCGGTTTGGATCGCATGGTCGCCCTCATGTACGGCCTCGATGATATTCGGCTCCTGTATGAGAACGACCTTCGGTTCCTGGAACAATTTGGCTTCTAGCGCGACGCGAGACGAGGGCTCGCAAGACGCGCGATCTCCGTTGCGGGAGCGCACGACGGCATGAAGGTCAGTTACCGGTGGTTGAAGGAATTCGTGGATTTCGAGCTCTCGCCGCACGAGCTGGCGGAGAAGCTCACGATGGTGGGGCTGGCCGTAGATCGCGTGGAGGAAGTGGATGGAGACGCCCTGCTGGAGCTGGACGTGACGTCGAACCGGCCCGATTGTCTCTCGCATTTGGGCGTCGCGCGCGAGATCGCCGTCCTCTGCGGCACGAGCGTGCGGTACCCGGAGACGCCCGTCGAGGAAGACGAGGAGGAGACCGCTCGCGCTGCCTCGGTGGAGATTCGCGATCCCGACCTCTGCCCGCGATACGTCGCCCGCGTGATCCGTGGCGTGCGCGTCGGTCCGTCGCCGCGCTGGGTGGTGGAACGTCTGGAGCGGCTCGGTCAACGGAGCATCAATAACGTCACCGACATCACGAATCTCGTCCTTTTGGAGCTCGGACATCCGCTCCACGCCTTCGATCTGGAGACGCTCATTGGGCGACGGATCGTGGTGCGGCGCGCGCGCGCGGGGGAATTGCTCGTGACCTTGGACGGCGTGAAGCGCACGCTTCGCGAGGACATGCTGGTGATCGCCGATGCCGTGCGTCCGGTCGCGCTGGCCGGCATCATGGGGGGCGAGGAGACGGGCGTCTCCGAGAGGACGCGCGATGTGCTCTTGGAGAGCGCGTACTTCCATCCCCTCTCGATCCGGCGCACGGCGCGCGCGCTCGCGATGAGCACAGAGGCCTCGTATCGCTTCGAGCGCGGGGCCGACTACGACGCGCCACGTCGCGCGGCCGATCGCGCGGCGCGCCTCATCGTTGAAGTCGCCGGCGGACGCATCCTGCGCGGTGCTCTTGATGTCTATCCCAATCCGATGTCGCGCGCACGGGTGCGGCTTCGCCGCCAGCGATTGCGACGGCTCTTGGGCATGGACGTGCCGTGGTCTGAGGCCGCGCGCATCCTCCGCGCCCTCGGATTCCACATCGAGCGCGCCGACGACGAAGAAGTGTGGGTCATCCCACCGAGCTTCCGCGTGGACATTGACGGTGAGGATGATCTCGTCGAAGAGGTCGCTCGGCACATTGGGTACGAGGCGATCCCCATGACGCTGCCGGCATGGAACGGCTATGGGGAGCTTCTGCCGGGCGAAGAGAAACGGCGCGCGCTGCGCGCGGTCCTGTCGGCGCTTGGCTTCAGCGAGGCGATCACCTTCAGTTTCGTCCCCGAGTCGTGGGATGCGCTTTTCCGATCGGAAGAGGTGCGCATTTGTCGGCTCCGCAATCCCATTGATGAGACGCGCGCGCAGCTGCGCACGAGCCTGCTGCCCGGATTGCTCGAATCACTCGCGCGCAACCTCCATCACGGCGTACGCTCGGTGCGCCTCTATGAGCTCGGGACGTGCTTCCTCGCTCAGGACGAGGGCGAACGTCCGATCGAGCGGGAACGGTTGGGGCTGGTGGCGACCGGGCTCCTCAACGAGCGCGCTTGGCAGGATCATCAGCGTCCCTTCGGCTTCTACGAGCTGAAAGGGGCTCTGGAGACCTTGCTCGACAAGCTCCGCGTGCGCCGCGTCGCCTTCGAGCCATCCCAGCGGGAATACTTACATCCGGGCCAATCGGCTCGTCTCCTTCTGGACGGCGAACCGATCGGCGATTTCGGCCAGCTGCACCCCCGCGTCGCCGCCCTCTTCAAGTTCAAGCAACCGGTCTTCGTCGCCGAGCTAGATGTGGAGAAGCTCCTTCAGACAGAGGGTGAGGCGATCCGGTATCGTCCGCTGCCGCGCTTCCCGACGGTCGTGCGCGATTTCTCCCTGCTTGTCCCACGCGAGGTCACCTACGCTGAGATCGAGCGCAGCATCGCGGAGTTGGGGATTCCGGAGATCGTCGAAGTGCGCCTTTTCGACGTCTACACGGGGCCGAACGTCCCGGCTGAGAAGCGCTCGCTTTCGATCAGCGTGCGCCTGCGCGCGGAGGACCGGACATTGACCGAAGAGGAGATCGCGGCTATTCAGGGGCGGCTCCTCGCTCATTTGCGAGAGCGCTTGCGGATCGAGCCGCGCCTGTGATCGGCGCGCACAAAAAAGAGTTGCCAGATCATGGCCATCGGAGTAGAATACAGCTCAGCCGTTGGTCAGGCGGAGGGACGATCGTGGCGGGATTGAGCGGTTTGGAAAAGTTCGCGCACCTGGAAGACAAGATTTACCGAGCGATCGAGCAATTCAAAGCCCTGCGGCAGGAAAAGGAGGCTCTGGAGAAGGAAGTGGCGACGCTGCGCCGAGAGATGAGCGCCCTGCTGGCGGAGAAGGATCGGTTGGAAGCTCAAGTGGAACGCCTGTTGACCGAACGCGATGCCATCAAGCTCAAGATCGAAGCGATGCTGGAAGCCCTCTCGGTCTTGGAACAGGAGATGGTGGATTCCCTGCGATGAGGAGCGAACCGGAGCCTATGGAGACGACACGCACACAGACGGTGAAGGTCGAGATCTACAACCAAACGTACAACCTGCGTGCCGACGGCAACGCCGAATACATCCAACAACTGGCGGCGTATGTGGATCGGCACATGCGGGAGATCGCCTCGAAGACGCTCACGGTGGATTCGCTCAAGGTCGCCATCTTGGCTGCGCTGCTGATTGCGGATGAGCTGCATCAGATGAAGCAGCGCTACGAGCAATTGGATGCGCAACTGGCGCAGCGCAGTGCGGAAGCGGGCGAGTTGCTCGACCAGGTGCTCAAGAGTTACCGTTCCGGCGACCGCCGGACCGGCGAAGCCTCGGACGCCGCCACCGAACGTCAGCATCCCTGAACGCCCCCAGCCCTTGTGATCCGGCGCGCGGCGGAGCTCGTCGGCCAAAAGGAGGGGCGTCTCTGCCGCTCGAAGAGGCGCGCGCCGCTCTCCCCAAATCGCCGGCTTCGAGTATAATCATGTGTCGCGATGTCGAGAGACCGGAGGGGTGGGCGATCTCGTGAGCGCTGCGACGCGGGGAACGCTTGTGGGATATTCCCGAGAGGGAAAGTGCGTCGGGGAGTCGCCCGCCCGAACCTTCAGTTCAGGAGGACGCCGGCATGATCATGGATGATCTCTTTCGGGTGAAGGTCGGATTGGCTGAGATGCTCAAAGGGGGCGTCATCATGGATGTCACCAACGCCGAGCAGGCGCGCATCGCCGAAGAGGCGGGAGCCGTCGCCGTGATGGCGCTCGAACGCGTGCCCGCGGATATTCGCGCCCAAGGGGGGGTGGCCCGCATGGCCTCGATCAAGCGGATTCGCGAGATCATGGAGGCCGTCTCCATCCCCGTGATGGCGAAAGTGCGCATCGGCCACTTCGTGGAGGCTCAAATCCTCCAAGAATTGGGTGTGGATTTCATTGACGAGAGCGAGGTGCTGACGCCCGCCGACGAGGAACACCACATTGACAAGCATCAGTTCAAGGTCCCCTTCGTCTGCGGTGCCCGCGATCTGGGCGAAGCCCTGCGTCGGATCGGCGAAGGCGCGGCTATGATTCGGACTAAGGGAGAGGCGGGCTCGGGGAACATCGTCGAGGCCGTCCGTCATCTGCGGAGCGTGATGGATGCGATCCGTCGGCTGACGGTCTTGCCCAAGGAGGAGCTGATGGCCGAGAGCAAACGCTTGGGTGCCCCCTACGAGTTGGTCTGCTGGGTCGCCGAGCATGGCCGCTTGCCGGTGCCGAATTTCGCCGCCGGAGGGATCGCCACGCCGGCCGATGCCGCACTATGCATGCAGCTGGGTGCGGAAGCGGTCTTCGTCGGTTCAGGGATCTTCAAATCGGAGGATCCGGCGCGGCGGGCGCGCGCCATCGTCAAGGCTGTGACCTACTACAACGATCCCAAGATGCTCCTGGAAGCGAGCGAAGAGCTGGGCGAGCCGATGCGCGGTCTGGATGTCTCTCGCCTGGCCAAGGAAGAGCTTCTGCAAACGCGCGGATGGTGATGCGGAAGATCGGCGTTCTGGCCGTTCAAGGCGATTTCGCCGCCCATGGGCGCGTCCTGGAGCAGCTTGGCGTGCCCTGGTGCGAAGTCCGACGGCCCGAGCACTTGCGCGAGATCTCGGGCTTGATTCTCCCCGGCGGCGAGAGCACGACGATGTTGAAGTTCCTGCTGGAGGAAGGCTTTTGGGAACCGCTTCAGGAATTGGCCCGCCGTGGCGGCGCGTTCTTCGGCACGTGCGCGGGGGCGATCCTCTTAGCACGAGAGGTCACTAATCCACGCCAACCCTCGCTCGGCTTCATGGATATCTCCGTCGAGCGCAACGCTTACGGCCGTCAGATCCACAGCTTCGTGGATCGGGTGCTCAGCCCCGTCTTCGGACCGCCGCCTTTGGAGATGGTCTACATTCGGGCGCCGATCATCACGCGCGTCGGCCCAGGCGTCGAAGTCCTCGCCGAACACGGCGGGCATCCGGTGCTCGTCCAGCAGGGGCGTTGCTTGGCGGCCACCTTCCATCCCGAACTGACCGACGATCGGCGCATTCATCGGCGATTCGTGCAGTTGGTCGAAGCCGCATCGTGAAGTCGGAGGACGATGCCTCGCCGCGAGGGGAGGCCTTTCGTCTCATCTTGACAGACCAAGAGGCGATCGCGATAATACGGCTCTTCGTATGCGCGGGAGCCGATCAACGAAGCCGCCACAGCGGCGCATGTTGTCCGATGGCGTCTATGATCGCCTCAAGGCCGAGATCATCACGGGGGCTTTGAAACCCGGACACTATTTCTCGGAGACCGAGCTCGCTCGACGATTCCGCGTGAGCCGCACGCCGATCCGCGAAGCGTGCGCGCTTTTGGAGAAAGAGGGGCTCCTGCAGAGCCTCCCGTACAAGGGCTATCTCGTCCCCCCCATCACTCTCGAGGACTTGCAAAAGCTCTATCAGGTGCAGCTCATCGTCGAGAGCGCATGCGCGGAGCTGGCCGCGCGCGTCATCGCCTCCGAACAGTTGCGGACGCTTGAACAGCTCTGCCAAGCCTCATACACCTTCGAGGATCGGAAGAGCTACTTCGAGTTCATCCGCGCGAATTTTCAATTTCACACGCTGATCGCCGAAGCAACCGGCAACGATCTGCTGCTCGGGATCGTGCTCGACGTGGAGAACAAGCTGCAGCGGTTCTTCTATCAGACGATCGGCCTGGGAGCCTACGGCTCATTGCTCGTCGAAGAACACACGGCCATCGTGCGCGCGTTGCGCGAGGGCGATCCGCAGCGGGCGCGTCGCGCGATGGAACAGCATATCCAGAACACGAAAGAGCGCACCTCGAAGCTGTTCCTGACGTAGGGGGCGATCCGGCTTCGCCCGAGGGGAGGAAAACGCGATGCAGCGCAGAAGCGGAAGAGGCGTCGGCTCTCTCATCATTCTCTCGCTCCTTGCGACTCTCCGAGCCGCTCCCCAACCGAGCGCATCGCCGATCGAACTCTGGGTGGATGCGTCCGACGCTCCGCGCAAGATCTTCCACGCGCGGATGACGATTCCGGTCTCGCCCGGGCCGCTGACGCTCGTCTATCCGAAATGGATTCCGGGCGAGCATGGTCCGACTGGCCCCATTGTGAACCTCGCCGGGCTGCGCTTGGAAGTTGATGGTCGGGAACTCGCGTGGCGACGCGATGCGCGCGATATGTTCGCTTTCCATACGGAGATTCCCGCGGGCGCGTCCCGCCTGGATGTGACCCTGGACTATCTCTCTCCGGCAGCGCCTGGTGGCTTCAGCACGAACCCTTCGGCCAGGCTGGCCGTCATAGATTGGCATTTGTTCCTCCTCTACCCCAAGGGGAGCGACATCCACCAAACGCTCGTTCGCCCGACGCTTCGCCTGCCCTCCGGGTGGCGATGGGGAGGAGCTTTGTCAGGGCGCACCGTGCGTCCGGGGGAGATCGCGTTTGAGCCCGTCTCTCTCGCCCTCTTGATTGACACGCCTATCGTCATCGGGGCGCACTATCGGCGGATCGAGCTGGCCGGCACGGCTGATGGCCTTCCGCCGCACGTGATGGACCTGGTCGCCGATAGCGAGTGGGCGCTCGAGATTCCGCCGCCACGACTTTCCGCCTATCGCCAGCTCGTTCGCGAAGCGCGAGCGCTCTTCGGGGCGATGCCGTATCCGCGCTACCACTTCCTCGTCGCGCTCAGCGACCACATCAGCCACTTCGGCCTGGAGCACCATCAGACGTCCAACAATCAGGTCCCGGAGCGCTTCTTCGTGGATGACGATGTGCACCGGCGACTGGCCGATCTGCTCCCGCACGAATTCGTCCACGTCTGGTGCGGCAAGACGCGGCGTCCTCAGGGGCTGGTGACCGCCGACTATCAGCAGGAGATGGTGACGGACTTGCTCTGGGTGTACGAGGGCTTGACGCAGTACTATGGCCTCGTGCTCGCCGTGCGGAGCGGATTGCTCTCGATGGAGGAAGGCCGCCAACTGTTGGCCGCGTACGCGGACGGATTGAACCACCAGACGGGGCGTCGGTGGAGACCATTGCAAGATACGGCGACGGCCGCGCAAATCCTCTACACGGCCCCCACGGAATGGGCGAATTGGCGACGCGGCGTAGACTTCTATCCCGAGGGTGCTTTGCTTTGGCTCGAAGCCGATGTCCTCATCCGCCGACTGACGGATGGGCAGCGTTCGCTCGATGACGTCGCGCGCGATTTCTTCGGCGCGGGCATAGGGTCGGATGGCCGGATCTTCGTGAAGCCGTACACGGTCGAGGACCTGTACGCGGCTTTGCACAAGGTCGCGCCGTATGACTGGCCAGGCTTCTTCACCGCGCGGCTCCTGGAGAAGCGCCCGCAAGCCCCCATGGAGGGTCTCATCGAAGGCGGATGGGAGCTGAGGTATACGGAGGCGCCCAATCCTTTCGCTCTTCCCGCCTCGGACGACGTGCTGCCGCTGCCGGCTTCGCTTGGTATGATCGTGAAGGATGATGGGCTCATCCTCGACGTGGGGCGCGAGACGCCGGCCGACCGCAGCGGTCTCGGCCCCGGGATGAAGATCGTGGCCGTCAACGGACGCCGCTTCAGCCGAGAGGTCTTCCTGCGCGCCCTCGCTTCAGCTCGCGAAGATCGTCCGATCCAACTCCTCGTGGAGAACGACGAGTTCTTCGCCACGCACGAGCTGCGCTATGCGGAAGGCGTGCGATTCCCGCACCTGATGCGGAACGAGCGGAAGCCGGATTGGCTCTCGCGGATCTTCTCCCCGCGCGCTGCTGAACGACAGTGAAGCGAGGACGACGATGAACGACGAACCTCGAGAGGAGAGCGCTCGGACCGTCCCCCCCACACCCGCTCACGCGCTTCAAGAACGCCCAGCACACGCAACCGGGCTCTTGGCGTGGCTTCGACGTGCCTCGCCCGAGCAACGTCGTGCCCTTGTGGCCGCATGCCTCGGCTGGATGCTCGACAGCATGGACGTCATGCTCTATGCGATGGTCTTGGCCCACCTCATGCGCGATCTGCAGATGAGCCCTTCGCAGGCTGGCCTTCTCGGATCGCTCACCTTGCTCTCCTCGGCCATTGGAGGCGTTCTCTTCGGCGTGCTCGCGGATCGCATCGGTCGGACGAAGGCGCTGATGGCCAGCATCCTGATCTATTCGCTCTTCACGGCAGCCTGTGGGTTGGCGCAGAGTATCCAGCAACTGGCCATCTTTCGCATTCTGCTCGGGCTCGGCATGGGCGGAGAATGGGCGACGGGAGCAGCGCTCGTCTCCGAGACGTGGCCGCCGGAACATCGTGGGAAGGCGCTAGGAATCGTTCAAAGTTCCTGGGCCGTCGGCTATGCGCTCGCCGCGGCGATCACGGCTCTGATCCTCCCCCGATATGGATGGCGCGCCGTCTTCTTCTTCGGCGTCCTGCCGGCGCTGTTGACCTTCTGGATTCGACGCTCGGTCGAGGAACCCGCGCTCTGGCAAAACGTCCGACGAGCGCGCGCGATCGCGCCCGGACCGCGCCTGGTGGAATTATTCCGCGGGAGGTTCCTCCGACACACGATCACGACGACGCTCATGAACACCAGCTCGATGTTCGCCTGGTGGGGATTGTTCACGTGGATCCCAGCGTATCTGGCCCTTCCTCCGGAGAAAGGGGGCGCGGGCTTGAGCATCGTGCAAACATCCACGTGGGTGATCCTCATGCAGGTGGGCATGTGGCTCGGCTATGTGACCTTCGGCTTCATCAGCGATTGGGCGGGCCGACGCCCCACCTATCTCGCCTATTTCCTCGTGGCGGCGGCCCTGGTCCCCATCTATGGAGGGACACGACACCCGCTGCTCCTGCTGCTGCTCGGCCCGGCCGTCGCGTTCTTCGGGACGGGATACTTCAGCGGGTTCGGAGCGATCACGGCCGAACTCTTCCCGACGCGCATTCGCGCCACTGCGCAAGGGTTCACCTACAACTTCGGACGCGGCGTGAGCGCGCTCGCTCCCTTCGCCGTCGGACACTACGCCCAAACGCACGGTCTGGGCGTCGCCTTCTCACTGACGACCATCGCCTTCCTGATCGCCGCGGCCTTCGCCCTCGCCCTGCCCGAGACCAAAGGCAAAGCGCTCGAGTGAGCGAGAGAAAATCCCTCTTGACAAGGCGACGGACCTTCGTAGAATAAAGGGCCGCGTTGTATACAATGCGGATACGCCTACGGCGAGGGAGGAGATCGAAACCACAGGAGGAGGACCATGAGGCATCGCAGCCAAGGAGGATGGGTCGTCGGAGCCGTCATGCTCGCCTTCGCCTTCGGATGGGCCCGCGCCCAGGGCGAGTTGGCGACACTGAGAGGTAAAGTGACGGATGAGACGGGGGCGGTGATCTCCGGAGCCGTCGTCACGGCGACGAACGTCGAGACGGGATTTCGACGGACAGCACGAACGTCGGATTCCGGGGACTATTGGCTCCCCGCGCTTCCCCCCGGGACCTATGAGCTGACGGTCGAAGCCAGTGGCTTCGCGCGTCAGGTCCGGCGGGGCATCATCCTGACCATTCGGCAAGAGGCGACCATTGATGTCGCGCTGAAGGTCGCGGGGATTGAGGAGACCGTCGTCGTCACGGCAGAAGCGCCGATCGTGGAGACCTCGAAGTCCGAAGTCACGACCGGAGTGAGCGAACAAATGATCCGTGATCTCCCGGTCAATACGCGCCGCTGGCTCGATTTGGGCTTGCTGACGCCGGGAGTGAGCCAGGATAACATTCGGGGCTTCTACTACAACAACCTCAACATCGGTGGCGGTTCCCGTTGGTGGGCGAATGGCTTTGTCGTGGACGGCGTCACCAACACATGGGCCGAAATGGGTGAGCCTCGTCAGAACTTCCCACAGGATGCCATTCGCGAGTTCAAGGTCAACACGATGCAGTTCAAAGCCGAATACGGATTGGCCAGCGGGGGATTGCTGACGGCGGTCACCAAATCGGGAACCAACGAGCTGCATGGAAGTGCCTTCCTCTTCTTCCGCGACAAGGTCCTCAACGCGCGCAACTTCTTCGAGAAAGCGCGTCCCGATTATCGGCGCTATCAATACGGCGGGAGCCTCGGCGGACCGATTGTGAAAGACAAGACGCACTTCTTCGGCTCCATCGAGCGGACGGATGAGAACCGCTTCTTCACCGTCTTCACCGGTGGCCTTTATCCGCAAGAAGAGGGGACATTCCTGAGCGACCAGTGGCGCACGATGTTCGTCGTGCGGGTGGACCATCAGTTCAACGAGAGCCACAAACTCTTCGCGCGATATGCGCAGGAGGATGAATACCGGCCGTTCCTCAACGCTGGGGGGATCAACGCGCGAAGTGCGGGCTTCGGGTTCGCCGTCCCCCGCCGGGCTCCGGTCATCGGGTGGACGTGGACGATCTCGCCCAGAGCGCTGAACGACTTTCGCTTTCAGTACGCCTTCGCCAAGTACATCGTCTCCCCGGCCGATACGGGGAAGCGCGGCCATTCGTTCGACCCCGGCGATTTCCCCCAAAAGCGCTTCGACGATTGCGCGCAGATCATCGTGCGTCCCAGCCTGGTCACCGGCAACTGCAATTCGCAGATGGGACCGGAGGAGCGCTGGCAATTCGTGAACAATTTCACGTACCACATCCCGAACCGGTACGGCAAGCACGAGATCAAAACGGGCGTGGATTACAACTGGATTGACTTCGCGGCCGACATCTTCATCAACGTGAAGGGGACATATTCCTTCGCCACGGACAAGCCGTATAATCCCAATGACCCGACGACCTTTCCGTATCTCTTCACCATGCAGTTCCCCGCCTATACGCGGAAGCCGGTGACGCATTTCTCCGCCTACGTTCAGGACGATTGGTCGCCGATCCCCTATCTCACGTTCAATCTCGGGCTGCGATACGATGTGCAATTGGGCTCGTTCAACGAGGACATTGAGACGATCCGGTTCCCCATTCCGGTGCCGTATGTCACCTCCAGGGGGCGCGGAGACCACAACAATTTCGGGCCTCGATTTGGCTTCGCGTGGGATCCGACGCGGAAGGGCAAGGCCGTGCTTCGGGGCGGATATGGGATCTACTACGAGAACGTTCGGACGCTCACGAACTTCGCCGAGCGCTGGTGGCCGCAGCAGAAGTTAATCATCATCTCGAATCCGGCCTATCCGGATCCCTTTCGAGGGAAGAGCCCTGAGGAGTTCATCTCCACGGCGCCACCGAACATCACCGTGTTGGCTAACGACAGCGTCAATCCGTATTCCGAGCAGTACAACCTCGGGCTCAGCATGCAGCTGACGCCGAATCTCGCCGTCACCGTGGATGGCGTTTATCACCTGGGACTCAAACAGTGGCGGGCCATAGACGCCAACTACTTCCCCAACCCGACGGTGCGCGTCCGTCCCAATCCCGACTTCGCTCGGGTGACGCGGCGGGAGACAGCGGCGAAATCTCATTACACAGCGCTCTACGTCAAGGTGGAGAAACGTTTCAGCCGGAGTTTCACTTTCCTGACCCACTACACGTTAGCCAAAGGGAAAGACAACTTGCACGATGGGCTTCCACCGGATCAATTTCGGTTGGCGGACGAGTGGGGGCCGAGCCCGACCGATCGCCGCCACGCCTTCGTCTTCAGCGGCCTGTGGCAACTGCCTCACGGCTTCACGCTGGGGGCGATCGTGCAACTTCGTTCGAGTCTCCCGTTTGAGATCACGGCCGGAACGGACCTCAATGGAGACGGTGTGGCTGGGGACCGTCCTCCGGGGATCACGCGGAACATGGGCTGTCGTGCCATGGATCTGCAGGCGCTCAATACGTATCGCCAAGCGAATCGGCTCGCATCCGTGAGCGAGCGCGACATTCTCTGCCCGGGGTATGCGAACGTTGATTTCCGGTTGACGAAGGCGTTCGCCTTCAAGGAGGCCATGCGCTTGGAGGTGATCTTTCAATCCTTCAACCTCTTCAACCGGGTCAACTTCAACCCGCCGGCGGGGAATCTGCGGTCCGGGCTCTTTGGTAAACCCACGACGGCCTCGGACGCGCGCCAATTGGAGTTGGCGCTGCGGTTCAGCTTCTGACCTTGCGGGGCTCTGGGCGATCGCGATATGGCCCGGAGCCCCTCATCGAAGAGGGTGGTCTCACCTCCTCATGTGAATTCGCGACGAGAGTGGAGGGGGGAACGCTTCCTTCGGCGCCTCCATGGAATTCATGCGTGACTGTCCTGAGCGGATGACCTGAAGGAGGGGGAACTATGGATGTGCGGCATCTGGCGATGAGCATCTTCTTTTTCCTCACCGTGCTGCTGGCCTCTCCGACGCACGGGGAGGAGCGGCTTTCGAGCCTCGCCCAGGTCTTCTCAAAGGGGTATATCCTTCAAGATCGCAATGACGATGGCTTCGTAGACTTCGTCGCGTTGGCGATCGTCGCTTCCGGCGACGCGACGGCGACCGATGCAGCCATCCTCGCGGACATCGGCGCGCGCCTGGGCTTCGAGACGATGGGCCTGAATCTCCCCCTGCTCTCCCTTGACACCGAAGACGCATTGCCGCCGGTCCCCTATATTCTCCTCGTCGGACATCGAAACCGGTGGGTGCAGAAGCTGGTGAGCGAGGGGCGAGTGGACCTCGCCGCTCTTGGTCCTGGAGAAGGCATGATTGCACTCATCCCTGCAGCGCTCGAGGGCCGAGACGCGCTCGTCATCGCGGGGCGCGATGATGAAGGCCTTCAAGAGGCTGGACGCTTCTTCGCCGCACGTCTGCCCTATCTCTGGCGCGTGGGGAGAGAAACGCTCGCGCGCGTCGAAGAAGACGCGGCGACCTTCTTCGAGCGGCATGGTCTTGGGCGTCCTGCGATCGCGGCCCGTGCGATCATCGTGCGAAAGGGCGCGGAGGAGATCGCCTCGCTGCTTCTGGAGGCTCAATTCCACAGGGCGACTGACTTGGCCCAAGCGGCGCTTCGGCTCCAGGAGCTTGCCGCGGCGCACGAGCGGAATCAACGCGATGACGTGCTCAACTATCCGAGCGTCGCGCGCGTGGTCTTTCACCTTCGTGCGGAGGCGGAATCGCAGCGCGTGGACGTTCCCAGAAGCGGCTCGCCGCGAAGAGAAGCGCTCCCGCTCGTGCGCGAGAGTCGCGAACCCGTGCGCGAGTTGAGCCTCGCCAACCTCTATTCCACCGATGGCCTGTTGAAGGGCTCGCCCACCGAACTCATCCCCAATCGCGTGGATACGACGCTCGTCGTCGGGCCGGGACGGGATGCCGTATGGGCGGCGGAGATCGCCGCTCGCCTCGGCCTGGAATCCACGGGCGTGAGAGTGCCCATCGCGAGAGTGGCCAATGAGATCGCGGACGAGAAGAGCGAGGTCAACCCGATCCTGATCGGGAGGGAGAACCCGTGGGTGCGCACCCTCATCCAGAAGGGGAAGCTCGCGAACCTCGCCGAGCTGCGGCCGAATCAAGGGTTGATCGAAGTCATCCATGAAGCCTTCGAGGAATCCCCGGCCGTCGTCGTCGTGGGTTCGGATGAGGTGGGAACGCGCGAAGCAGCGCGCTATCTGGCGATGCGGGTCCCGTATTTGTGGGAGCCGAAGAAAGGACGGTTGACGCTCGGTTTGATCGAGGATGAAGTGCGGCGATTCTTCGCCGCGCGCTCGAGCGCCGGACAAGCGGCCACGGCGCTCTACAAGCTGGATCGCCTCATCGCTTCGGAACTCGCTGGCAAGGATGTCGAATCGGTCTCGGCGAGCATCTTCGTGGAGGGTGCCGAAGACGGGTTCGCGCGCTTCGCGGAAGCGTACCTTCGTCCCAAACTCAGCGCCGAGCGCGTGCACATCGCGATCACGAACATAGATCTCGCCCACGCTACGCCCGTGCTCGAGGAGACGTGGGAGATCCCCTGGGAAGTCCGCGATGTCTGGAACGCGCTGCGCGCTCGCGTCTTCCCGCGCGTGAAGCGGGGATCGCGCGTGGAGCTCGAAATTCGAGTGAGCGAAGCCCCGGACGTTCGGCGCGAACTGGAGCGCGCCATTCGCGCGGAGTTGCGGAAGCGGGGAGTCGCCGAGGAGAAGATCGCCGTCCGCGTGCTCTCCGCCTATAAGCAAGGCTTCAGTTGGATCACGGACGTCGTGCTGCCCGCACTCAGGGAAAAACGCCGAGAGATCGCGAAGATCCTCATTCGGTTCGCCCCGTTGGAGCAGGAGAAAGACCATCCGGAGCTGCGATGGCAGACCATCTTCTCCCCGATTCGATGGCTGCAGGAGCTGTATCCCGTGGACGAAGTGCTCGCGCGAGACCTCGACCTTCCCGTCGAAGCGATCGTCTTTGAGCGAGCGCCTTCGCCGAAGCCTCCGATCTATCATCTCGAAGCCTTCGATCGAGCGGGGCGCGTCCTCTATCAGGGCGACTTCGATCCGAAGTTCGTGATCCAACCGCTCTTCCGCCAGTTCCCCGATTACGAATCGGTGCGCGTGACGACGGGATGGCTCACGGCGGATGTGGATGGGAAGCGCGTCGCGGACGAACGGATCGTCACGGATCCGGAGAAGTTCTGGGATCTCTATCAGACGAAGCTGCTCCCGCGCCTGTTCGCCTACGTCATGGACCTCTCCGAAGGTCAGCCCAAGCCCGAGCACGCACCGTACTTCGGCGAATTGAAGGTGGAGCTCGCCTTGAGCGAGCCGGATTACCCCTTGGGGATTGATCAGGAGCAGATCTCCTCGCTCGAGGCCTTGCACGAGGACCTCTACTTTAGCACGCTCGCCTTCTTCGACCTCATCGGGTTGAAGTTCGTGGGCGAACGCCTCCTCTATCCGGGGCGCATCATCCCGATCATCGCTCCGGCTCGCCATGAGGAGGATGGGCGCGCGCGCATTGTGCTCACGGGGAAGGCGGCGGGCTCTCCGCGCGTCGTCCTCCAGTGGCGGGAACGAGGGAAGGAGCGGGAGGACAAACGCACGCTCGAGATCCCGAAGGTGGCCGTCGAAGATCCGCGCGTCGTGGCGGCCATTGTGGAAGCCGGATACGAGGGCGTGCGGCGTTTGGACATCGCGTTCCGCACCGACACGGAACGAGATGAGCGTGAAGAGCTGATCAAACGGGCCCCCGAAGAGACCGTGGATCGAACGATCCTCTCGGCCGAACAAGCGCGCGCCATGCTTGAGCTCTTGCGGCGCTTTCACCAGGCGGGACTCTTCACGGCCACGCTCGCTTATCCGCAGCTCGATCGTCTTCGCGTTCGTGTGATCTCCCCGGAGAAAACCTCATTCGAGGACGTGCCGAATCCGGGCTCGACCTTCTCCCTCCCGGACATCGAGGCGCGAGCGCGAGAGTACCGGTACGCGGGCGAGCGGATCGTGCCGTGGGACGAGCCGATCAGCCCTGAAGCATGTGAGGCGATCGTGGCGAAGCTCAGCACCTTCCCGCAGATCACCGCCTATTGGGTTGGCCGATCGTACCTCGGACGCGACATTTGGGCGATGGACGTCATGTCCCCGATCGAAGCGAAGCTCTGGTCGCACGCGAAGGCGACGACCTTCAAACCGACGCTCTTCATCTCCGGCCGCCAACATGCCAATGAGGTCTCCAGCACGAGTCACATCCTGCGCTTGGCCGAGCTGATGGCGACCGACCCGGAATACGCGAGGTACTTGAAGCGCGTGAACCTCGTGTTGCATCCGATCACGAATCCGGATGGGGCGGCGCTCGCTTATGAGTTGCAAAAGATCACCCCGCACTTTATGCTTCATGCCGGGTATTGGGGAGCGCTGGGCGTAGACGTGACCGTCGGACAATGGGAGCGCGACCCGATGTATCCGGAGGCGAAAGTGCGGCGCGAGATTTGGCGCACATGGCTGCCGGACGTTTTCTTGAACCCGCACGGGTATCCGTCCCACGAATGGGTGCAGCTCTTCGGGGAATATGCCGGATGGGTGCGCTCGCGCGTGCCCGAGCGCGGACGGGCGTGGTGGGCACCGCGCGGGTGGTTCATCCCCGGATTCTCCTACGTGCACGATCCGCGATACCCGAAGCACAAGGAGGTGGCCTTCGCCCTTCGCGATCGCATCGCGGAGGCGATCAACAGCGACGCGCGTCTTCGCGAATTGAACCAACGGATGTACGCCCGCTACCGGAAGTACGGCGTGCAGTGGGATCCGAAGACCTTCAAGGAAGACCTCCACAAGGGCGTGCGGATATACACGGCCATCAAGGGCGTGCGTCCGAGTCCGAATGCCCCGAGCTTCATGGGGCGGTATCCCGGCGTGACCGTCTTCGAGAGCGGGACGGAAGCCCCGGATGAGACGGCGCGCGGAGAATGGCTCGAATTGGTGGCGACGGCCGGCTTGCTCTTCGATCTCGCCCACGTGCGGTTCCTCTACGAGTCCCAATACGAAGTGAAGCGGAGTGAGGAGGAGACGGCCAACGGGATCCGATTCGTCGTGAGCCGCAAGCGCCCGGTGCTCCCGCCCGAGGCGACCCGGGGCGGGCACCGACCGGCTCAATGAGCGAGGCGACCCTCTGGCCCTGGGATGAGCGGCGTCGCCTCGGCCCGATCTCTCCGAGACGGAATCGGGAGCAGGAGGAGGGAATGTTGCGGATCGGCGTGGACACAGGGGGGACGTTCACGGATTTCATCCTCGTGCGCGATGGCGCGCTCGTGACGCTGAAGGTGCCTTCGACGCCGAAGTATCCCGAACACGCGGTGCTCGCGGGGGTGCGGGAATTGCTCGGCGAAGGGGACACGGCGTTCGAGTTGGTGCATGGGACCACCGTCGGAACCAACGCCTTGCTCGAACGCAAAGGGGCGCGCACGGCTTTGTTGACGACCGAAGGCTTCGAAGATGTTTTGGAGATCGGCCGGCAGAATCGGCCAGGGCTTTATCAGCTCACGGCGTCGCGTCCGAAGCCGCTCGTCCCTCGGTCGCTTCGGTTCGGTGTGCGCGAGCGCGTGACGGCGTCGGGGGAGGTGCTCGTCCCGCTCGATCGCGAGCGCGTGCGGCAGGTGCGCGCGCATTTGGCGGACCTCGGTGTGGAATCCATCGCCGTGTGTTACCTCTTCGCCTTCCTCGAGCCGAAGCACGAGCGGGAGACGGCCGAGTTGTTGGCGGAACTCGGCGTGCCGATCTCGCTCTCGCACGAGATCTTGCCGGAATTTCGGGAATACGAGCGGACCTCGACGACGGTCATCAATGCCTACCTGGCGCCGCTCATGAGCCGCTACATCTCGCGATTGGAGGAGGGGTTGGCGCATCTGGGCGAAGCTCCCTCATCGCGTCGGCGCTTTCTGCTGCGCATCATGCAATCTAATGGGGGCTCGATCTCGGCTCGCGCGGCGGCGCAGCAGCCGGTGCGCACGGTGCTCTCCGGTCCCGCTGGCGGTGTGGTGGGCGCCTTTGCTGTCGCTCAAAACGTCGGGCTTTCGAAGATCATCACCTTCGACATGGGAGGGACCTCGACCGACGTGAGCCTTGTGGAGGGCGCGATTCAGACGACGCACGAAGCGCGCATCGCCGAGCTGCCCATCGGCATCCCGGTCCTCGACATTCACACGGTCGGGGCTGGGGGCGGATCCATCGCGCGCGTGGATGAAGGCGGGGCGTTGCGCGTGGGTCCGGAGAGCGCGGGAGCGGATCCGGGCCCGGTCTGCTACGGACGGGGTGAGGAGATCACCGTCACCGATGCGCATCTCCTCCTGGGGCGACTTGATCCCGATCGGTTCCTCGGTGGCGCGATGCCGCTCGATCGCGAGCGAACGATCGAATACTTCCGGGCGTTCCGACAGCGCTTCCCGCGCCCAGCTTCCGAAATCGAGATCGCCCTGGGCATCCTCGACGTCGCCAACGCCAACATGGCGCGAGCCGTCAAGGTCATCTCCATCGAACGCGGCTACGATCCGCGCGATTTCACCCTCGTCGCCTTCGGCGGTGCTGGCGGACTGCATGCGTGCGACCTCGCCGAGATGCTTTCGATCCCGCGCGTTCTGATCCCGCCACATCCCGGATTGCTCTCGGCGCTCGGTGTCCTGCTCTCGGACGTGGTGAAGGATTATTCGCAAACGGTCATGCTCGCCGAGGAGGAGATCGCGCCGGAACGCGTGGAAGCCGTGTTCGCGCGTTTGGAAGAGCGCGCTCGCGCCGATCTTCAGGCCGAGGGATTCCCGCCCGATCGCATCCGGCTCTCGCGCTTCGTGGACGTGCGATACGCCGGACAGGCGTTCGAGCTGTCGCTGCCATTCACGCGCGATGTCATTGCGGACTTCCATCGCGCGCACGAGCGCCGCTATGGGTACGCCGATCCCAGGCGGAAGATCGAATTGGTCACCGTGCGCGTGAAGGCACGCGGGATAACGGAAAAGCCGCGCTTTCGTCCGACAGTGAGTCGGGCGACGGCCGCCACTCCTGTAGCGCGCCATCCAGTCTATTTCCGCAAAGGGACGTCGCCGGTCGCCCGAGAGACGCCATTTTACGAGCGTGAGGCGCTTGCTCCGGGCATGACGATCCTCGGTCCCGCCATTCTCCTGGAGTACAGCGCGACGACCGTCGTCCCACCGGGATGGCGCGCCGAAGTGGACGCATACGAGAACGTGATCCTCTCGCGAGAGGACTGAGGATGGAGTTCGATCCGATCAAGCTGGAGATCTTCAAGTCGCTCTTCATCTCGATCGCTGAGGAGATGGGCGTCACGCTCCGGCGCACGGCGTTCTCGCCCAACATCAAAGAACGGCGCGACTACTCCTGTGCCATCTTCGACAGCGAGGGACGTCTGGTCGCTCAAGGGGATCACATGCCGGTTCATCTCGGCTCGATGCCCATGTCGGTGCAGAAGGCCCTCGAAGCCGTCACGCTCGAACCCGGCGATGTGGTCGCGCTCAATGACCCGTACGAGGGCGGAACGCATCTGCCTGACGTGACGCTTGTGTCGGCCGTCTACGTCGGCGAGCGACCGTTCTTCTACGTCGCCAATCGCGCGCACCATGCGGACATTGGGGGCATCTCCGCTGGATCCATGCCGCTCTCGACCGAGATCTTCCAAGAGGGTCTACGCATTCCGCCGATCAAGCTCTACGAGCGCGGGCGGCTCAATACCTCAGTCATGCGCCTGATCCTGGCCAACGTGCGCACGCCGGTCGAACGCGAGGGGGACCTGACGGCGCAGGTGGCTGCCAATCGCACGGGCGAGCGACGATTGCGCGAGCTGGTGGCGAAATACGGCGTCGAGGAAATCGCCTTCTACATGCGCGAGCTCTACGCCTACGCCGAGCGGATGGTGCGCGCGCGCCTGGCGGCGATCCCCGATGGAGAGTACGCCGCGGAAGACTACTTGGATGATGACGGGATCACCGACGCGCCCGTACCGATCCGCGTCACGATTCGCGTTCGCGGCGATTCGGCCATCGTGGACTTCACCGGCTCGGCGCCCCAGACGCGGGGGAACGTCAACGCCGTGTACGCCATCACGCTCTCAGCTGTGTACTATGTCTTCCGCGCGATCACTGGTGGCGATATCCCGGCGAACGCTGGCGTCCTGGCCCCTCTCACGGTCATCGCGCCGGAAGGGACGGTAGTGAACGCCGTCTTCCCGGCGCCCGTCGCGGCGGGCAACGTCGAGACCTCGCAGCGATTGGTGGACGTGTTGCTGAAGGCTTTGGCACCGGCTTTGCCCGACATTATCCCGGCCGCCAGCAGCGGCACGATGAACAATCTCACGCTCGGCGGGATAGATCCGCGCACCGGCGCTCCATTCGCCTACTATGAGACGATCGCTGGCGGGATGGGCGCCAGTCCGCAGGGCGATGGCGACAGCGGCGTGCACACGCACATGACGAATTCGCTCAACACCCCGATCGAAGCGCTCGAATACGCCCTGCCCGTGCGCGTGCGCCGTTACGGCCTGCGCGCGGGCTCCGGCGGACGGGGTCGCCATCGCGGCGGAGATGGGATCATTCGCGAGATCGAATTCCTCACCGATGCGGATGTGGCTATTCTCTCCGAACGACGGCGATTCGCGCCCTATGGGCTGCACGGGGGCGAGCCCGGACAACCGGGCGAGAACGTCCTGATCTCCGACGGCGTCGAGCGCCGATTGCCCGGAAAGGTGAATCTGCGCGTGAAGCGTGGCGACGTGCTCTCCATCCGAACGCCTGGCGGAGGGGGATGGGGGCCTCCCGAGGTGCCGTGAGCGCCTCCACGGCTGCGGCGCCGCCGACTCCACCCAGGCCGTGTACCAGAGGCTGGCGAGCATATGGGCTGCCGCGGCCAAACGTTCGGCGACGAAGCGTCGAGCGTCCGCCCGTCGCGACCCCGGAGCGAACCCCCCGTCGCGATCCAATTCGTAGAGCCGTTCGACCAGAGCATGGGATTCGCGCAGGTATCGCCTCGTCTCCTCGAAGAGCGGACCGAGCCGACGCGGTCGCCTGAGGAGCGGTCGCACGTCGGATTCCCCAATAGCATCGTTCACGAAGTCGTTCTCGAATCGGAGATGGATCCCGCGTTCGGTCGTGTAGCCGCGCGGATTCGGGGCGAAGGCCGTGTTCCATCCGTCGTAGTGCACCGTCGTGTGCTGCGGCTGCGCCCCATCGGCGACAAAATGGCCGAGCACTCCGGCGATGACGATGATGTTCCGCTCGATCTGCTGACGCTCGACGCGTTGACGCAGCGTGCGTCGCGGTGCGCGTCGCCAGAGGCGAAATTGTCCACGCAACAGCTCCGTTAGCTCGACGATGCGATAGGGCAAAAAACCGACGCTCGCCGGCGTCACCTCGCCGCCAATGATCCCTCGCTCGACGAGCCTCTGCAGGAATTGATACCGATCCGGGAGAAGCGCCTCTTCAGGCACCCGCTCGAAGTTGATGAAATGATCGGGGGCATTCACGGCGTTGAGTGCCGGTTCCATCGGCGATCGCCAGCGGTCGGGATCGTAGCCGAGATATTCCAGCTCCCACACGGCGCGTCGAAAGAAGAGGGGCATATCGCGAGGGAGCGAGTGCGCGGCCAAGCGATTGACCAGGCGATGTCCCTTCTCCCCCCATCCTCGAGCGCCGGGTGCGATCACGAGCACAAGGGCCATCGCGCCACAGATCATCCGCGCGCACGTCATTCCCCTCCCTCCTCATGAGGAGTCGCCGAAGGCGCACTCCCGCCTTCTTCTCCCATCGGGAAGAAAGCGGCATAGGGTCGCCACAGGAGGCGTTTTTCCAGCAAGAACGTGAGCAGGGCCGTCCCCACGATACTCAAGAGGATCACGGCATAGACGACATCTTGAATGATGGCTCCGCCCGCGACTTCAGCCTGTGCCGGCAACGACGCGAGCACCGCCGCGGCCAAGCCCTTCGGGATCATGACGGCCGCGAGCGCCCCGTCCATCCCCCGCGCGATCCTCCCCAAAGCCATTCGGACCACCGGGACGCGTACGAGGAAGAGCACGCCTACGATCCCAACGCCGATCGCCAGAAGAGCGAGGTCCGTCAACCGAATGGACAAGCCGATGTACACGAAGAAGAACGTCTTCAGGAGGAAGACGATCTCCGAGAAGAAGGCCTCTTCCGCCTGATTGAGCCGCATCGCCTGTCCGCGCAAAAGTTCTTGAAGGGCGGAGAGCGAGAAGCTCTGGATGTTCCCGAGCACGATCCCGAAGTCCAGCGCGGCGATCGCTCCGCTGTATCCCAGCAGCTCGGCGATGCTGAAGATGACGAGGACGAAGGCCGGCGTCAGGAACATGCTGTTCTCCAACTGCCGTACGCGCTGCAAAGTGGCTGACCAGAAGAAAGCCGCCAGCGCGCCGATGATGGCCGCCAGCAGGAACGAGGCGATGATCTGCCCCGGCATCAGCGTGGGTCGTACTTCGTGATACCGGGCGGCTTGAACCAAGGCCAACGTCGTGACGATGCAGAGCACGTCGCTGAAGGTGGATTCCAGAAGCAGGATCGTGCGCGTGGCCAAGCCGATCGGCAAGCGCCCGACCAACGGGATGACGACAGCTGAGGATGTGCCGCCGACAATGGCCCCGAGCATCGCCCCCTCGAGGAAAGAGAGGCGCAGCAACGCGACGGCGATCCCCGCGACGACGAGCAGCGTCCCGAGGAAGTTCAGCACCGTGAGGCGAAGCCCCGGCAGCAACGATTCCCGCAGCGTGGCGAGGTTCAACCCGAGCCCGCTCTGAAAGAGGATGACGATGAGGGAGATCGTCGTGAAGACCGGACCGACCTTGCCGAAGGCTTCCGGCGTGACGGCCCCAAGGATCGGGCCGATGAGCAGGCCCAGGACGACCAAGGGCAATACGTCGGGGATTCGCGTCCGCTCAAAGAGCGCCGTAAAGAGGTGGGCCAGAAAGACGAGCAGTCCGACCAGCCCGATGGCGAGCGCCGTCTCCATCTCCGCCTCCACTCACGCCCCTCAAGGCAGGACGATGACGCGCACATCGCGAACGGCGGGGATGCGTCGGATCTCGGCCAGCACATCCTCCGAGACGGGCGAATCCACCGTGAGCACGCCGATGGCCATCGCTTCGGCGCCGCCGCGCGCCAACGCGAAATTCCCGATGTTCACCTCGGCCTCGCCCAAGATCGTCCCGATGCGCCCGATGACGCCCGGGACGTCGGCATTGCGCACAAGCAGCATGTAGGGCGCCAGCGGCGCCTCCAGCCCCACGCCATCAACGGAGACGAGCCGCAGGTTCCCCTGATGCAACACCGTCCCCTCGACCCAATCCACGCGCCCTTCGGCATCCCGCAACTGCACGCTGATGAGATTCGCATAACTGCGCGCGCGGCTGCTCCGCGTCTCGATGACCTCGAGATTGCGCTCCTCGGCCTTCGCCCGCGCGTTGATGAGGTTCACGTCTTCATCGAGCATTTGCCGCAAGACGCCGCAGAGGACGGCGTTGGAGACGGGATAGACGTTCATGTGATTCAGCTCGCCGTAGTACCGGATGCCGATCTCGCTCGGGCGCACGCGCGCGATTTGAGCGATGAAGGCGCCGAGCTTCTCTCCCAGTTCGAGGAAGGGCGCCAGTCGCTGCCGCTCCTCGGGAGAGAGCGCGGGGAAGTTCACGGCGTTTCGGATGATGCCCGATTGCAGGTATTCCCGAACTTGAAGCGCGATCTCCAGACCGACCTGCTCCTGCGCCTCGATCGTCGAAGCTCCGACATGGGGCGTCGCGATCACGCGCGGATGTTCGATGAGCCGATGATGGCGCGGCGGTTCTTCGGCGAAGACGTCCAGGCCCGCTCCCGCGATCCGTCCCGAATCGAGGCCCTCGAGCACAGCCTCTTCATCCACCAATTCGCCACGCGCCGTGTTGATGAGAAGCACGCCGGGCTTCATTCGCGCGATGGCCTCGCGATTGATCATCCCGCGCGTCGCGCGCGTGAGCGAGGCGTGCAGCGAGATGACGTCGGAGGCGGCGAACAGTTCCTCCAGAGGGACGAGCCGCACGTCCAGGTCGTGCGCGACCCGCTCCGCGATGAAAGGATCGTGCGCGATGACGGTCATGCCGAAGGCTTTGGCGCGCTTGGCCACCTCCTGCCCGACTTTCCCGAGCCCGACGAGGCCGAGCGTCTTTCCCCGGAGTTCTCGCCCCAGAAACAACTTCCGCTCCCACTCGCCGCGTTTCACCGACTCGTTGGCCGCGACGATGTGTCGCATGAGGCACAGGATCAATCCGAACGTGTGTTCGGCGACGCTCACGCTATTGCTCCCCGGCGTGTTCATCACGAGAATGCCGCGCGCCGTCGCCGCCTCCAGGTCAATATTATCCACGCCCGCACCCGCGCGCCCGATCACCTTCAAGCGCTTCGCCGCGCGGATCGCGCGCGCCGTCAGCCGCGTCTGGCTGCGGACGATCACAGCATCATAGTCGCCGATGATCCTCTCGATCTCGGCCGGCGTCAGCGCCGACCGCACGTCCACATTCCACCCAGCTTCTCTCAAGATCTCGATGCCGGACGAAGCGATCGGCTCTGCGATCAGAATGTTCATGCCTGGCGCCCTCCGCGCTCAACGCTTCGAGCCATTATGTGGCCATCGCCGACAAAGCGTCAAGGGAGGGTAGCCGTCACACGGCGGAGCTTCACGATCGTCTCGACGTGAAACGTCTGTGGGAAGAGATCGAGCACCACGATCGAGGCGATCGCATAGCCACCAGCGAGTAGGAGCTTCAAATCGCGCGCGAGCGCGGCCGGATGACAGGAGATATACGTGATGCGCTCGGGAGCCGCGCGCACGAGCGCGCGGATGAGCGCGCGAGAGAGTCCCGCTCGCGGAGGATCGAGCACGATGAGATCCACCGGCCCAAGCCGCCCTCCGTTTCGCGCGAGCCACGCCTCCACGCGGTCGTGCGCGAACCGACAATTCGTCATCCCGTGTGCGCGCGCATTTCGACGCGCCAGCCGCACGGCGCGCGGATCGCTCTCCACGCCGATGACCTCGGCGAAGCGCCGCGCGAGCGGCAGCGTGAAAAGGCCCACACCGCAGAAGAGATCGAGCGCCCGTTCCCCAGCCTCCCCATCCGCGACCAGGCGCACCAGGTCCGCGAGCAGAAACCGGTTCGCCTGAAAGAACGTCCGCGCATCGAACGCGTAGGTGAATGCCCCCACGGACCAAGAGACCGTCGTTCGTTCGTCCAGCGGGTGAATGACCACGCGTCCATCATCCCCTTGCGCGAGATCGAGCGCGCGTATGTTCGCGAAACGCTCGGGCGCCTCATCCTGGAGCCGTCGCACAGCGGCATTCAACGCCGGGCTGAGCAGCGGACACTCCGCGATCGGGCACACGTCATGCGAGGCCGACCGGTAGTATCCGATCTCCACGCGCCCTTCCCAGACGCGCACCTTTAGCTGCGCGCGCAGCCGATAGTGGAATTCCTCCGAAGCGAGGATGGGGATCGCTTCAGTCCACGCGATGCCGCCCAGACGCGCGAGGGATTCACGCACGAACTCTACTTTCACGCGCTGTTGCGCCGCGTACCGGAGATGCTGGAGCTGACATCCCCCGCACACCCCGTAGTACGGACACGGCGGATCGCGCCGATCCGGCGACGCCTCCACGATCCGCGCGATCCGCGCCCGCGCGAAATCGCCATGCTCCTCGACGATCTCCACGAGTGCTCGATCTCCCGGCGCCGCGTACGGGACGAGCAGGACGCGCCCCTCATGGCGAGTCAAGCCTTCGCCACCATACACGAGGCGCTCGATGGTGACCTCAAGCACGCGATGTCCTCGTGGGAGGCGGACGGACGGTCGCGTCACTGCGTCGCCGGACGATAGCGCGCGGCGATGCGCTCGAGCCGTTCTTGAATCTCCTTCTCCGGAAGCCACCGTCCGCGCACCATGACGCCCGCGAGATGCTTCAGGTTCTCGATATTCGAGAGCGGGTTCCCTCTGACGAGGATCAGGTCCGCCCGCGCGCCGACTTCGATCGTCCCGAAGCGATCTTTGTGCCGAAAATACTCGCCCACATTGCGCGTCGCCGTCTGCAGGATCTCATAGGGCGTCAACCCACATTCGAGCAGCACGGGGATCTCGCGATGGATGGAGAAGCCGGGGACGCTGAACTGCTGCGGCGCGTCGGTTCCAAAGAGGATGCGGACTCCCCCGCGATGAAGCGCGCGCAGGATCTCCTTCCGATTCGCGGCGATTCGTTCGGCTCGCTTTCGATCGAAATTCGGATGCTCCAGCCGCGCCCGATGCGCGCGCGTCCAGTTCTCGACCATTTGTGGCGGCATGTAGCGCAGCTCGGGATAGGCGAGTACCGTCTGGAGATCGCGCGCCCCGATCAACACTTCCCACAGGGCCATCGTCGGGACGACCCATGCTCCCGCCTCTCGCGTTCGCCGGACGATGTCCTCGAGCTTGGTCCGATCGAGCGGGCCCTTGTCCCCCTCCAGGTATTCGATGTAGCCATCCAGATGGTCAATCGTCTCCTGCCCCATCTCCAACGCGTGCACGATCCCCACGGCCGCCGGAACATGGCCGACCCATCGCATGCCCACTTCGCGCGCCGTCCGGGCCATGGCGTCATATTCCTCGCGCGTGAGCCCGGGATGGATCTTCAACAGATCCCACCCCTGCTGCTTCTGCTCGCGCACGCGCGCGATGGCTTCCTCCGGCGAGTTGATCGAAGCATCGCTGAAGCTCGGCCCGGCCAGATAAAGCGTCGGCGAGAGCAGCTCCCCGCGATTCGCCCGCTCGCGCAACTCCAATTGTCCGGGCGCGCCGAGCATCCCACGCACCGTCGTGACGCCGTTGGAGAGGTAGAGGAACAAGACGGATTCGAGATACTCCGGCAGCGCTTGCGGTGGAGGGATGTGCCCGTGCATCTCCCCTAAGCCCGGCAATAGATAGTTCCCGCGCCCCTCGATGCGCACAGCCCCTTCAGGGACCTTCACGCGCGCGCTCGGACCGATCTCAACAATGCGATCCCCCCGCACGATGACCGTGTGATCCTCGAGAACCCGCTCGGATGTCATCGGGATGACGTTGACGTGGACGAAGGCGATGTCCGCCGCGCCCGAGGATTGTGCGTCCGTCGCACCAAGAGTGGATGCGATCAGAAGACTCCCGACCAACACGATGGCTGCCACTCGGATCATCATCGTCCTCCTCTCCCTGCCAATCCTCAGCGCGAGGATCATAGCATGATTCCCTTCCCGAGGAAATCCATCCCGTGACGTTTCCACAAGCCTTAGGAGAAGACGCCCCCCCTCATTTCCCCACCAAGCCCACGAGAGCGGGCGACCGAGACTAGCTCAGGGCGAGCGCGAGCGAGCCCTAGGAACTAAGGGGGCGGCCCGATCATCTCCATCCTCGCCATTGCGGGCCAAATCTCGCCATTGGTTTGATCGGTCCGGCGTGGACCGGCACTCGGACGCATTCGATCTGAACTCGAGGTGTCTCGCTTCTGCGTAGTCCGCCCGCTTCGCAGGCTTGCGGGCGGAAGGGCGGTTCATCCTCAATCGGAGTTCGCTTGGGCTCACCCAAGGCTCATCGCGGGCGTCCTCTTCGGGGCTTAGGAGCGAAGAGATGCTGTTGCTCCTCGCGGTGCTCGCACGCAGAACGGCAGGGGAAATCGGGATGGCGCGGAAGGAGAAGCTCCTCTTCTCGCGCCATCCCCATGCAGCCTCAGAATTCGATCCGGAGGCCGAATTGCAGCGCGCGTGGTCCGGCGAATTGCGAAGTGAGCACGCCGAACGCTGCCGGATTCAACAGGCTCAGGCTCGGATCATTGAACTCCACGTGATTGAACGCATTGATCAGGTCGAGAGCGAAGACCATTCTCACACTCTCCGTGATGGTCGTCTTCTTCCCGATCGAGAGGTCCGCGTTCCACCGCGGCAAGCCGCGCAGTACGCCGCGCCCATGGCGGGTATCCTGACTGATCAGGATGGGACGGAAGTTCTTGAAAACGGCCTCGGGATTAGTGAAGAGGTTGAGCCCTGAGCCTCCACGAGCCGGATCCCCACTGATACCCACGCCGCCTGAGCCCCTCACCCCTCGATTCACGGAATTCCCGAAGTCGGGCTTGCGGATCGGAATCGCCCCTGCCGTGATAGAGAGATTGTTCGGACTGGCTCCCCACACTTGAGGATGCTGCCCCACCGTCAGCGGCAACCCGCTGTTGGCCGTGAAAATGCCGGACGTATACCATCCGCCGATCACCTTGTCGAGCGCCGTGCCCGCGGAGAGACGGCCTCGCCCAAACGGGAGGTCGTAGTACCAATACGCGTTGAGGACGTGTCGCCGATCCCAGGACGAAGGACCATAGTCAATGTTGAAATCGAAAGCGCTTGAAAGGACCGAGCTCTGCTCCTGATTCAACCCGAACTGATCCAGGCTCTGCGAGAGCGTGTAGTTCAGCGTGAACGTCAAGCCGTGAGAAAGCCGCTTGGTCAGGCTGATGAAGCCGGCGTGATAATTAGAGAGCGTTCCACTCATCCGCTGTCGATGCATCAACGCCTGAATGTTCGTGATCGGCCCCCTCGGGCGATTGAGGTTGATCCAGGTGAAGAGGTCATTCAACCGTCCCTGTTGGAAAGCCACCGTACGCGCCGTCGCTGCCCGAACGGTCCCTCCCGGCCCTATCTGGTTCTCGAACCACGGCTGCGGCGTCACGTCGCTCGGTCTCACCCCGGCCCGCAACTGCTGGGCGATGGCGTCGAAGGCTTGAGCGAACGTCTGCCCTGATACCGGGTCCTTCATGAAGTACGGGACCGAATTGATGTTGATGTAGTTCTGGAGATCGCGCGCCATGCGGCCCACATATCCGACCTCCAGCAGCAACTGGCCAGGCAGCTCGCGCTGCAGCGTCAGATCAACCCCGTGCGATTTACCAGGAACGAGCTTCGGATCCACGGCCGAGACCATCGTCTCGCCGAAGGGGGGCTGGGGGATCACCGGCCAGGCCAGTTGCGTCGGAAACGGCAACGGCACCGTCGCCCCATCCACGCCGATCCGGAAAGCGTTCGTGATGTCGTTCGTCCCGGGACATGTCCCATCCCGCCGAGGACCGATGCAGGTGATCGTCTGCGATAAGCCGACCCCACCCAGCATGTTGATCATGACCAACGGGACGCCGTTAATGCGGTCGTACGTGAGCGAGTATCCCCCTCGGATGGCCGTCTTCCGATCGCCGAAGAGTTTCCCCAGGAGTCCGCCCTTGAACGAGGGGTTCCACGCCGCCGCGAAGCGCGGCCCGATGTTGTTCCAGTCGATGTCGTAGATGTACGTGTAGCCCGAGCGACCGATGGGCACCCATCCGAGCGTCACATCCCAGACCTCCCCGCGCTGAGCGGCCGCGCGACGTCGCTCGATGTACTCTCGGCCGACGATGGCCTTCCCCGTTGCCACGTCAATCATCATCGTCTGCAATCCGTCTTTCTCCACCGGCGGGATTTGCAGCGAGTAAGTGACGCCGAGAGAGAGCGTGAGAGAGGGTCGAATCCGCCACGTGTCGTTTGCATAGAACTCCACGGCATGGGTCGTGACCGTCGCCAGAAGCGGTGTCCCGATGGGGAATTGATTCAAATTGATGTCCCGGGTCACCATGACGCCCGCCTTGTCCACGATGCCGAGAGCCCCGGCCAGCAGGTCGTTCCACCGTCCGACGTCTCCCGAGCGGAGGCAATTGCGCGTCACGTTGCCCCCGCACGTCGGCGGGCGGCTGCTCGCCGGAATGCCGACAGCCGTTCGCGCATTCAGCTCGTAGACGAGCGAGGTGAGCGACCCGATGACTTTATCGTCTCGCTCATGGACCGTATTCAGGAGTCGCCACGTCCCGCCGAATTGAAAGCTATGCTTTCCCTTCACCCAGCTCAGGTTATCGGTGAATTGGAAGAGGTGATCTCGCCAGTATCGGCTGCGGGCGCGTTGCGTGTCCACGTCAATCCCCTGGTCCAGGATATCCAACGCGATCATGAGCGCCCCTGTCGTTCCAGGGACTTGCGGGAAAGCGCGCACGCGTTTCAAGGCGTACCAATTTCGCTGGTACCCGAAGATGAACTCGTTGATCAATGTGGGTCGGATCTGCCCGGTGAGTCGCGCCGTCACCAGTCGCGGCTCGACGGGAATCGAGGCGACGGTGATGGCCTGTCCGCGAGGATTGCCCCGCACGAACCCGGCGATGTCGATCTGCGTCGTATCTCGAACGCTATGCGAGGAGTAACGATACGTCCCATCGAAGCGCCAATTGCTGCTGAAATGATGATCGAGGCGAAGGACCGTGAAATCCATGTTCAAGGACGCATCCGCCGGCGCGCGGAACCCAATGGTGTTCAGCCCATCTCCAGCGCTCGGATCATTCCCTTCGGGGAAGCGGCTCCAGAATTCCCGGATGACGGGGCTCATGCCGATGCCGCGCGGATCGAAGTCCTTGATATTGTAGCTCACGATGTTGCCCTCGGCATCGGGGAAGCGCAGAATCCCTTGCTTGAGCGTAGCCGTCGGAACGAGCCGCAAGATGCTCTCGGTCTTGGGAAAGCGCCGCCCTTCATAGTGGGTGAAGAAGAACGTCTTGTCCCTGCGGATCGGTCCGCCGATCGAGAATCCGAAGCGATGATCCTTCAACTCCGGACGTCGAATGCCCAGCCGATTGAACTCCCATCGGTTGGCGTTGAGGTTGTCGTTCTGGTGGTACCAGTAGAGCGATCCGTGAAAGGTATTCGTCCCGCGCTTGGTGACGAAGCTCACTTGCCCCCCGGACGACCGGCTGAACGTCGCATTGGGGTTCGTGGTTCCGACGCGGAACTCCTCAATGCTCTCGGCGGGAACGGGGATGGCAGGCGTCGGTCCCACCCAATCAATCGCGTCGCTGTAGTAGCTGCCGGTTCCCGCGGTCACATCCGTCGCATCGACTCCATCGATCAAGAACGTGTTCTGATCGCTGCGCGCGCCCGCCATCTGCCCACCGCCGAGCACGCCCACGCCTCGGCTGGGCTGTACCAACGGCTGAAGCGTCAAAAGCGCTCCCGCGCTCCGCGTGAGCGTCGGCAATCGAAGGAGCTGCTCGCCTCCGATGACTGTGCCCACCGTCGAATCCAGCGTTTGCAATTCCACACCCGCGGCCGTCACTTCGATGACCTCCGCGATCTCGCCCACCTCCAACGTAATATTCACTTGGTAAGACTTCGCCACATCCACTTTGAGCGAAGGGATGACGGCCTGGCGGAAGCCTTGGGCCGTGACCGTGATCTTATATGTGCCGGGCAGGACGGAGGTGAAAAGGTATTGCCCGGCCTCATTGGTCGTTTGCTTGCGCACTTGATTGGTGGCCATATCGAGCAGCTCGACCGACGCGCCAGGCACGACGGCCCCCGTCGGATCCGTCACCATCCCGGAGATCGTCGCCGTCGCCGCCGTTTGCGCCAGGTGGCTTCGGACCGCAGATCCTCCCACCAACATCAGCGCAAGGAGCCCAACTAAGCCCCGCATAAAGAGCAGGTATCTCCTACGCCTGGTCATAGACTCCCTCCTCAGTTTGGACTCGCTACCCAGGCTCAGGAGACTAAGGAGGGAGACAACTCCCCTCACCGACATCTCCCCGACCATCTTCGCCTCCCCAGCTTGGGCTTTCGGCCGACCTTTTAGCACAACGCGATCCTGAGTGTCAAGACCCTCGGTTTCGACGCGGAGATCAATGCCGCCGCGAGCCGCTCAGAGAATGCGCGCATCCGGTCCTCGAGGCGCACATCATGCGCGCGCCCCGCGAGCGACCCACTCGGGACGTAACTCTTGCGTGGGCCGGGGCGTACCTATACGATTGAAGGGCAACTCAAGGGGGGCGCGATTGAGGAGAGGGGAGGTTTCATGCGAGCGAGGGAGATCCGAAGGAGAGGCGCACCGGAAGAAGTGAGGCGCGCGCGTCTCACCGCCGTCGTCCTTCTTCTGGGAGCGCTCTTTCTGCTGAGCGCCTGTCGCGGACAATCGCCGGCATCGGGCGCATCGAATTCGGCCGAGAGCGATCCGGCTTCGCCCAAGCAGGTACGTACGGCGCGAGTCATCGCGCGGCCGTTGGAAGACATGGTGCTGGTCATGGGGACGCTGGCGGCCTATGATCAAGCGACGCTGCGGGTGAAGGTCCCTGGGCGGGTGCAAACGATCACCGTGGATTTCGGCAGCGTGGTGCGTCAGGGACAATTGGTCGCGCAGATCGAGCCCCGCGACTACGAGTTGCGAGTGGAGCAAGCTGAGGCGGCGTTGGCTCAAGCGCGCGCGCGTCTGGGCTTGCCTCTGGAAGGAACGGATGATCGCGTGGATCCTGAACAGACGGCGCTCGTCCGCCAAGCACGCGCCGTCTTGGAGGAAGCGCGGGCGAACTACGAGCGCTCGGCTCGCCTGTTCGAAGAAGGCATCATCCCGCGTTCGCGCTTCGACGCCGACGAAGCCGCCTATAAGGTCGCGCTCAGCCGCTATCAGGATGCCCTCGAAGAGGTGCGCAATCGGCAAGCCTTACTCGCCCAGCGGCGGTCGGAGTTGGCGCTCGCGCGGCAGCAATTGGCCGACACGGCGCTGTACGCGCCGTTCGATGGCGTCGTGCAAGAGCGGCATACGAGTGTGGGCGAGTTCCTCGCCGTCGGCGCTCCGGTGGTGACGATCGTGCGCATGGATCCGCTCCGATTGCGCGCCGAGGTTCCGGAGCGCGAAGCCCATCGCGTGCGCCCCGGACAACGCGTGCGCGTGATGGTCGAAGGCGATCCCACGATCTATACAGGTCGGATCGTGCGTCTCAGCCCGACGATCACGCCGCAAAACCGTATGCTCGTCGTCGAGGCCGAGGTGCGCAACAATAGGCAGCTGCGTCCGGGGGCCTTTGCGCGCGTGGAGATCCTCACGGGAGAAGGACGCCCCGCGCCTGTCATCCCGCCCAACGCCCTTGTGACCTTTGCTGGATTGGAGAAGGTCTTCGTCGTGCAGCAAGGGAAGGCCGTAGAGAAGCGGGTGACGACGGGTCGTCGCACGGGAGAATGGGTGGAGATTCGGTCCGGACTCGAACCGGGAGAGGAGGTCATCCTCGATCCGGGGAACGTGCAGCCCGGGCAGGCCGTCCTCCCGAAGCGCGAGCGGTCGTGACCGGCCAGTGATGCTAGAAGGAGAGAGCCCATGCAAAAACTCGCGGAGATCTGTATTCGGCGCCCGGTCTTCGCCACGAACATCATCCTCGCCTTAGTTGTCGTCGGCGCGGCGAGCTATTTTCGTCTGGGCGTGGATCGCTTCCCCTCGGTTGATCTGCCGACGGTGAGCGTGCGCACGGTCTTGCCCGGCGCTTCTCCCGAGGAGGTGGAGACGCAAGTCTCGCAGCGGATCGAAGAAGCCGTCAACACGATCGAAGGGATCTACGAGCTGCGCTCCATCTCCGGTCCCGGCACGTCGGTCGTCATCGTGACATTCAACCTGGATCGGGATATTGACGCGGCGGCGCAGGATGTGCGCGATCGCGTGGCGACGGTGTTGCGCGATCTGCCGCGCGATGCCGAGCCTCCCATTATCTCCAAGTTCAACAACGACCTCTCGCCGGTGATGACGATCGCCCTCTCAGCCGACCGGCCGCTTCGGGAGCTCACCGAGCTGGCTGACAAGATCGTGAAGCGGCAATTGGAACGCTCCGAAGGCGTGGGCGAAGTGCGGGTGGTCGGCGGTTTGGAGCGCGCCATCAACATTTGGGTGGATGCGCACCGGCTCGCTGCGTACCAAATCCCCATCACGGCCGTGCGGGAAGCCATCGTGCGCCAGAATGCCGACATCCCGGGCGGCAACGTGACGGCTGGGCCGCGCGAGCAGACGCTTCGCACCATGGGGCGCATCACCGATCCGAAGCAGTTCGACGATCTGGTCATCGCCACCATCAACGGGATGCCCATCCGCGTGCGCGACATCGGCTGGGCGGAGGATGGGACGAAAGAGCAGCGTTCGTTCGCTCGACTCAACGGCGTCCCCACGGTGACGCTCGAGATCCGACGCCAATCGGGCGCCAACACGGTCGCCGTCATCGAGGGGGTCAAAGCCCGGCTCGCGCGGATTCACGCCCAACTCCCCCCTGACGTGCGCATGGAGATCATCCGCGATCAATCGCGCTACATCTACGCGGCGTTGCATGAGATCAACATGCATCTGCTGGCCGGCAGTCTGCTGGCTTGCTTGGTCGTCCTTCTGTTCATGCGGAGCTGGCGTTCGACGTTGATCGCCGGCATCGCGATCCCGGCCTCGGTCATCGCGACCTTCGGGATGATGCGCGCCCTGGACTTCACGCTCAATAGCGTGACGATGCTGGCGCTCGTGCTCATGGTCGGGATCGTCATTGACGATGCCATCGTCGTGCTGGAGAACATCTTCCGCTTCGTCGAGGAGAAGAAGATGCGCCCCTTCGAAGCGGCGCGCGCGGCGACGGCCGAGATCGGACTCGCCGTCACGGCGACGACGCTCAGCCTGGCCGTCATCTTCGTCCCCGTCTCGTTCATGTCTTCGATCTCCGGGCGTTTCCTCTATCAGTTCGGGATCACGGCGGCGGTGGCCGTGATGGTCAGCCTCTTGGTCTCCTTCACGCTGACGCCGATGTTGAGCGCGCGCCTGCTGCGTGCCGAGGACGCTTCTGGTCACACCGGCGTCGCGCGATCGCGAACCGGTTTCTATGCGAGATTGGAACGAGGATACCTGGCTCTTCTGGCGCTCGCCATGCGCCATCGGTTCCTGGTGGCCGGAGTGGCCGTGATGGTGATGCTCTCCGCCATCCCGCTCTACCAGATCTTGCGCCAAGAATACATCCCCAGCGATGTGGACGAAGCGGAGTTCGAGATCAGCGTGACGGCTCCCGAAGGCACGAGCATCGCCGCCATGGATGAGATCATGCGAGCCATCGAGGCCGAACTGCGCGCGACGCGAGGCGTGCGGCTGATCTTGGCTTCGGCCGGCGGTGGATTCCTCGGCAACGTCAACCAAGGGAACGTCTACGTCCGCATCGCTCCTCACGAAGAGCGGCGCTTCTCCCTGGCGCGCCTCTGGCGCGAGACGCTCCGAGGACGCCCGCTCGAGGCGTTTCGGGGGAATTACACGCAGCGCGACGTCATGCAGGAGGTGCGCCGTCGCTTGCGCAAGTATCAGGACCTGCGCATCTCCGTGCGCAATATCCCCTCGTTCAACATTGGCGGAGGCAACTTCGACATCGACTTCGTCATCCGCGGTCCGGACCTGGACCAGCTCGCGGCCTACGCCGAACGGTTGCGGCAGCAGGCCGATGCGTTGGGCATCGTGGATGCGGATACGACGCTGAAACTGGACAAGCCGGAGTTGCGGGTCGAAATCGATCGAGATCGCGCGGCGGCGCTGGGCGTCTCCACCGAGGACATCGCGACGGCCTTGCGCCTCATGGTCGGGGGGGATGAGAAGGTCTCGCGATTCCTCGATCCCGCGCTCAACGAGGACTACTACGTCCAGCTTCGGTTGACCGAGGGCGATCGGAACGATCCGGCGACGATCTCCCGCTTGTACGTGCCGAGCCAGGCGGGCGGATTGGTACGGCTGGACAACGTCGTGCGATTGGTGCCCGCGCGCATCGCCTCGCGGATCGATCGCTTGGATCGGCAGCGTCAGGTCAGCTTGCGCGCGCAGGTCGCGCCGGGCTATGGCCTGGCCGATCGCCTCCAGGCGTTGCGCGCGGCCGCCGCACAGTTGAACATGCCGCCGGCGTATACAGTGAGCGTCGCCGGGCGGGGGCGCGAGCTGGAACGCACCTTTCGCGAGTTCGTTTGGGCGTTCCTGCTCTCGGTCATCTTCATGTACATGATCCTGGCCTCGCAATTCGAGAGCTGGGTCCATCCGTTCACGATCTTGCTCTCGCTGCCGCTCTCGGCGCCGTTCGCCCTGCTCTCGCTGTGGGCGACGGGCAATACGCTCAATCTCTACTCGGCCTTGGGGTTCCTCGTGCTCTTCGGCGTGGTCAAGAAAAACGCCATTTTGCAGATTGACCATACGAATCAGCTCCGCGCGCAGGGGATGGATCGGCTCTCGGCGATCCTTCAGGCGAATCGCGATCGGTTGCGCCCCATCTTGATGACGACGCTCACGCTCGTAGCCGGGATGATCCCGATGGCCATCGGGACGGGCCCGGGCGCCGAGGAGCGGCGCGCCGTGGCCGTCGTCGTCATCGGGGGACAATCGCTCTGCTTGCTACTGACGCTCATTGTCACGCCGGTGGCGTATTCGATTTTCGATGACATTGGTGCTCTGGCGTTCTGGCGAAGGATGAGCGAGCGTCTGCGTCCGGCGCTCGAACCGGTGCGGCGACCGCTCGAGGCCCTCTTCGGAGGGCGTCAGGCCGCGCCGCACTCGCCCGCCAGTGGCCGTCTGTTCGAACCCGAAGAGCGCGAAGTCGAGATGAGTTCAAAAAGCGGCGATTAGACATGGCGCGCGCGGGAGTCCTCTCCCTTCCTCGTTTCCCGAAGCGAAAGGCTTCGTCCTTTCCACTGGCGCTCCCCCTTCGGGACTCCGACAAGGACCGCGTCCCGTCGCACGCCTATCAGACTCTGCCCTCCGCGGTAGCGGAGGACCGAGAGAACAAACTAAGGAGGGAAACATCATGACGCGCAAGACGAGACGCATCGGAAGAGGCCTTCTCTGCCTCCTTGTGAGTGGGCTCATCGCCGTCCCTTCGGCTCTCCCCCAAACGAAGCGGAAGGCGCCGCCGACGTCGGCCGCTCAAAGGCTCGACGAGGGCTACACCGCCAAGATCCGCGAGTATACGACCGAGCCGTTCTTCCTCACCGAACTGGTGGACCATCTGCCGGCCTCCGACACAGTGCCCACGCCGGAGAAAGTGCTCGGCTATGTGATCGGCACGCCGAACAAGCTGACGTACACGAAGGACATCTATCGCTACATGCGGGAGCTGGAGAAAGCGACGCCGCGTGTGCGCGTCTTCACCATGGGGTATTCGGAGGAGGGTCGGGAGATGATCTTAGTCGCCATCTCCGATGAAGCGAACATGCGACAATTGGAGCGGTACAAGGAGATCACAGCGCGTCTGGCCGATCCGCGCACGCTCACCGATGAAGAGGCCAAGCGATTGATCGCCGAAGGGCTCCCCATGTATTGGGCGACCGGTGCCATCCATTCGCCGGAGGTCGGCTCGCCCGAAATGCTCATGGAGCTGGCCTATCGGCTGGCCGTCGAAGAGACGCCGTTCATCCAGGAGATCCGCAAGAACCTGATCGTGCTCATCACGCCCGTCGTCGAGGTGGATGGACGCGATCGCCAAGTGGACCTCCACAACTATCGGATGGCGAATCCCGACAAGCCGGCGCCGAATTTGATCTATTGGGGCAAGTACGTCGCTCACGACAACAATCGCGACATGATGTCGCTCTCGCTGGCGCTCAGCCGCCACATGATGAAGACCTTCCTGGAATGGCATCCGCAAGTCCTGCACGATCTGCACGAATCGGTCCCCTTCCTCTACACCTCGACGGGGACGGGGCCGTATAACGCGTGGGTGGACCCGATCCTGATCAACGAGTGGCATCTGTTGGCCTATCATGAGATCGAGGAGATGACCAAGCGGGGAGTGCCTGGCGTCTGGACGCACGGGTTCTACGACGGCTGGGCGCCCAACTACATGTTCTACGTCGCCAACGGGCATAATGCCATCGGGCGCTTCTATGAGACCTTCGGTGGCCGTGGGGCGGGCACCAGTGAGCGCACGGTCCCGGCGGCGCAGACGACGCGGACGTGGTATCGGCCGAATCCTCCGTTGCCGCGCGTCCGGTGGTCGCTGCGCAACAACATCAATCTTCAGCAGAGCGCTCTTCTGTTCGCGATGAATTTCGTCGCGCGCAACAAGGAGCGATTCCTGCACAACTTCTACCTCAAGAGCAAGCGCTCTGTGCTGAAAGCGACCACCGAGGGACCAGCGGCCTGGGTCATCCCCGCCGACGATCCACGCCCGGTCGAATGCGCCGAACTCGTCAATCTCCTTCGGTTACAAGGCGTCGAGGTCCACACGGCGGATCGCGAGATCGAAGTGACGGTGCGCGAGGGGCGAGAGGAGAAGAAGCTCACCTTCCCGGCCGGCAGCTACATCATCCGCATGGACCAACCCTATAGTCGCATGGCCGATATGCTGCTCGACACGCAGTACTACAACCCCAACGATCCGCGTCCCTACGATGACACGGGATGGTCGCTCGGCGCGCTGAAGAACGTGCGGACTGTGCGCGTGACGGACCCGGCGATCTTGAAAGCTCCGATGACCCTGCTGACATCCGACGTGAGAGTTCGCGGTCGGATCGTTGGATCGGCCGCGACGGCCGGCTATCTCATCAATCACAACACGGACAATACGCTCGCGACGCTTCGATTTCGCTTGAAAGACGTGCGAATGCTCGCGGCCGAGGAGCCATTCGACGCGCTCGGACGTTCCTTCAACGCTGGGTCGTTCATCATCCCGACGGAAGGGAATCCATCGGACCTGCGCGCGCGCCTTGAGCAGGCGATCGCCGACTTGGGCCTCACCGTGTACGCCGTCGAGGAGCTGCCGAGAGTGCCCACACATCCGATCGCCGTGCCGCGTATCGCGCTCGTGCACACGTGGACGAACACGCAGAACGAAGGCTGGTTCCGTCTGGCCTTCGATCGCCTGCACATCCCCTACGACTACATCTCCGTGCACGTGCTGCGCGACACACCGAACCTTCGCGAGAAATACGACGTGATCATCCTGGGGCCAACTCCAGGCAGCGCGCAGGCCATCGTCAATGGCCTCCCCAAGCGCGGCGATCCCATCCCGTGGAAGAAGAGCGAGCTGACGCCAAACATCGGGACGTCACCCGATCAAACGGATGACATCCGCGGAGGGATCGAGCTCGAAGGCATGGTCAATCTGAAGCGCTTCATCGAACAGGGCGGCCTCTTCATCACGATCGGAAGCAACGCGGCCGTTCCCATTGACTACGGATTGATCCAAGGCGTCTCCATCGTGCAGACGCGCGAGCTGCAGGCGCGCGGTGGCGTTTATCGAGCCGTCTTCGCCGACAAGCGGAGCCCGATCGCCTACGGGTACGGCGATCACTTGGCCGTGTACTTCAACCAAGCGCCGGTGTTTCAGGTGAGCCTGACCGGTGGCTTGGGCGGAGGCGGTGGCGCTTTCGGCGCACAACAGCAACCACCATCCGGACGACCGAGCGGACGCGGATCGCTCACCGATCCGGACATTCCGCAGGGACGACCGTATGTGCCCCCGCCGACTCCCTCACGCGGAGGAGAAGAATCGGGTATCCCGGAGGAGATGAGCGAATTCGTGCGCGCATTCGTGCCTCCGCCAGAGGCCCGACCACGCATCGTCCTGCGTTTCGCCGACGAACCGAATTTGCTCATCGCCGGAATGCTCGCCGGTGGTCGCGAGCTGGCAAATCGCCCGGCCGTCATTGACGTCCCCGTCGGCAAGGGTCACGTGCTCTTGTTCGCGAACAATCCGATGTGGCGGCAGCAGACGCAGGGGAGCTTCTTCCTTCTCTTCAATGCCATGCTCCATTACGACCACCTACACGTCGGACGACCGCGGGGGCGCGTCGAGGCCGCTAGCGATGAAGAGGACTTACAGTGAGCGTCGAAGCGAGCGAGCCGCCCCAACTGATGGAACGATCGGATGACGTTATCCTCACATCGTGGAGGGGCGACCGAATGGGCCGCTCCTTTCGAGAGCTCAAATAACGCTTTGGAGGACCTTCGCTCCTAGGGCTCGCCTTCGGCTCATCTCGGTCGCGCGCTTCGCAAGCTTAATCCGGGAGCGGGGCAATTGCCAAAGGGCCCGTTCGCCTGAGGTGTCTCCCGGTCGCCTGCCATCGCGGGCTCGAAGCGAGGGAACTCATCCGGTGCAGAACGGAATGAAGCCGACCGCCATCGAGGACAGCTCGATCTCCTGGGAGGCTCGCTCGCCGTGGGAGTTGTTCGAGTGCTGCTATTGCGCGATCGTGCATCGCCGCAGGGGTTTCCGCTATAATGCCCCGCGTATGTGAAGACGAGACCATTGGCAGCACTCTCTTGGGATCCCCAATGTGGGATACCCTCGGAGGAACGAGATGAAGAGATGGGGGCTTTGGGTAATCCTGGCGCTCATGGTGACGTTGGGGGGACCGCCAGCCCCTGCGTATGCCGGGCGGTCTGCTCGCGGGCGACACGGTGTGGTTGCGTCCACGCATGAGATCGCCTCACGCGTTGGGGTGGAGATCCTCCAGCGTGGGGGGAATGCTGTGGATGCGGCCGTGGCTGTCGCGCTGGCGCTGGCCGTCGTCCATCCGGCGGCGGGGAATTTAGGAGGCGGCGGCTTCATGCTCATCCGCATGGCCGATGGGCGAGCGACCGTCATTGACTATCGGGAGATGGCACCCGCGCGCGCGCATCGCGATATGTACGTGGACGAGAAGGGCGAGCTGATCCCCGAAGCTTCGACCGTGGGCCATCGCGCCGTCGCCGTTCCGGGAACGGTCGCCGGCCTGGCTCTCGCTCTCGAAAAATACGGGACGATGTCCTGGGCCGACGTCTGCCGACCGGCGGAGCGACTCGCCCGCGAAGGCGTCGCGCTCACCCACTTTGAGGCCGAAAGCTTGAAGCGAGCGGCTCGACTCCTCTCCCGGTTTCCCGAAAGCCGGCGCATCTTCCTGCGCGATGGGCGGTACTACGAGGAGGGCGAGGTCTTTCGCCAACCGGAGCTAGCCGAGACGCTCCGGCGCCTCATCGAGCACGGTCCGCGAGAATTCTACGAGGGCGAGACGGCGCGTCGCCTCGTCGCGGAGATGGAGGCTGGAGGAGGAATGATCACGTTGGACGATCTCAAGCAGTATCGCGCCGTCGAACGCGAGCCGCTGCGCACGACCTACCGCGGGTATGAGATCCTCACCGTGCCTCCTCCGAGTTCCGGTGGTGTCGCCTTGATCGAGATGCTGCACATCCTCGAGGGTTTCAATTTGCGGGCTCTCGGCCATAATTCCGCCGATTACGTGCATCTTCTCGTCGAAGCGATGCGGCGCGCCTTCGCCGATCGCGCGCGATTGCTCGGCGATCCCGATTTCGCGCGGATTCCGGTGAAAGGGCTCACCTCGCGCCGATACGCGGAGGCGCTGCGCCGCACGATTGATCCGAAGCGAGCGACGCCGAGCGCGATGCTCGCCAGCAGCGATGCCTTCGCCTACGAATCCGAACACACGACGCATTTCACCGTCGTGGATGCCGCGGGCAACGTCGTCGCCAACACCTACACGCTCAACGGCAGCTACGGCAGCGGCGTCACGGTCCGCGGCGCCGGGTTCCTGCTGAACAATGAGATGGACGACTTCACGAGCAAGCCGGGCGCGCCGAACATGTTCGGCCTCCTTCAAAGCGAAGCCAATGCCATCGCTCCACGTAAGCGCCCGCTCTCGGCCATGACGCCCACGATTGTGCTCAAAGATGGCAAGCCGTGGCTTGCGCTCGGCAGCCCGGGCGGTCCGACGATCATTAACACGGTCTTGCAGGTCCTGCTCAACGTCATCGAGTTCGGGATGAATCTTCAGCAAGCCGTCTCTATGCCTCGCGTACATCATCAATGGATGCCGGATCACATCGTCTACGAGCCCTTCGGCCTCTCGCGGGACACGATCGAAGCGCTCCGAGCGCGCGGGCATGTCTTTGCGGAGCGACCGCGCTACATGGGCGATGTGCAAGCGGTCATGATCGAACCGGAGACGGGCGTACGCGTGGGCGTTTCCGATCCGCGCATGGATGGCCAGCCGGTGGGGTATTGACCCTATGATGCGCGCTCGCTGGTTGATCCTCGGGGTGCTCTTCCTCCTCCTCGCGAGCCGTGGCCTGCCGTCGCCGGGCGCGAGAACGGCGCTCATCTATCGAGACGACTTCGGCATCCCCCACATCTTCGCTCCGGATGTGGAGATGGCGGCCTACGCCGTTGGATACGCGCAGGCGGAGGATCGGCTCGAGGAACTGCTCAAGAACTATCGCCGGGCGACGGGGACGATGGCCGAAGCCTTCGGTCCCGAATTCTTCCGTCACGATTACGAGCAGCGCCTCTGGCGACATGCTGAGGTGAGCCGCGCGAACTATCATCGCCTCAGCCCGAAGACACGGGCTGTGATCGAAGCCTTCATCGAAGGCGTGAAAGCGTACATGCGAGAGCATCCGGAGAAGGTGCCCGCCTGGGCGCCGGAGATTCACCCATGGCACGTCGTCGCTTTGGGGCGCTTCATCCTCTACGGATGGCCGGTCGGTGAAGCCTTGGCCGATCTGCGTCGCGTGGGGATCGCGCCCGACGTTCCCTCGGGACTTCCCGCTGACCTGCGACGTCTGTGGGGGCGATCGCCGAGCAGTCTCGCGCCCGTGGATCGGGGCTCGAACGCCATGCTCATCGCACCAGCGCGCACGGCGATGCGCGCTCCCATCGCCATCATTGATCCGCATCTCAGTTGGTACGGCGAGTTTCGCTTCTATCAGCTCCGCATCTACGCGGGCGAATTGGCCGTCGCGGGCGTCGCCATTCTCGGCACTCCCCTGCCGGCGCTCGGACACAACGCGCATTGCTCGATCGCCATGACGACGGGGGGACCGGACACGACCGACGTCTACGAAGAAGACGTCCACCCGGAGAATCCCCGCCAATACCGCTATGAAGGGGAGTGGCGCCCGATGCACGTGCGCACCGAGAAGATCGGCCTCCGAAGAGGCGATCGCGTCGAGTGGGTGACTGTTGAGATCGAAGAGACGCATCATGGGCCGATCATCGCTTGGCGCGGCCACAAGGCCTACGCCGTCGCGCTCCCCTACGCGGAAGAGGTGGAGCTGATAGAGCAGATATACGAGATGCTGACGGCGCGGGATATCGAGGGGATGAAACGGGCGCTGGCGCGCCTTCAGCTCATGGCCCAAAACGTTCTGATCGCCTGCACGTCGGGCGACATCTATTACGTGCGCGTCGGGCGCGTGCCGATCCGTCCCGAAGGCGTGGACCCGAGTCGCCCCATCCCCGGGCACACGGCGGCCACCGAATGGCGCGGAATCCATCCGCTCTCCGATTTCGTGCAATTGCTCAATCCTCCATCGGGCTACATGCACAACTGTAACGTGACCCCATTCGCCATGATGCGCGAGAGTCCGCTTGCTCCCGAACACTACCGCTCGTACATCTACAACGCGAGCCGCACAGCGCCGCGACACCAGCGCGGCGAGCGCGTGACGGAATTGTTGGACGCGGCGACGCGCGTCACCGAGGAACAAGCGCTCGCGCTCGCTTTCGATACCGGCGTTTGGCATGCCGATCTGTGGCAAGCGCGTCTGAAAGAGGCCTGGGCGCGAGCGCCGGCCTCGGCGAAATCGGCCGAGGCTGCTGTCGTCTACGACCTCATCCAGCGATGGAATCGGCGCAGCGATCCCGACTCCGAAGGCGCGCTCGCCTTCTATGCCTTCAAGAAAGGGCTCGGCCCGGCGCTTGCCCCCCAGGTGGATCCGCCGCCGACGGTGACCGACGCGCAACTGGTTGAGGCGCTCGCCCGCGCAGCGGCATGGCTCAGGACGACCTTCGGATCGCTCCGCGTCCCCTACGGGCGATATTTCCGCGTCGGGCGCGAAGGCGGGACGCGAACGTGGCCCGTCGGCGGCGGCTCTCTCAACCGCGAACCGAACAACGTGGGGATGGCCACGCCTCGCGCCATCACATTCGTCCCCGTCGGCGACGTCATGCTCGGGCGCGCCGGACAATCGGCGACGCATATCGTCATCCTGACGAAACCGCCCCGCTCGTACTCGGTCGTCCCATTGGGGCACAGCGACGATCCGCAAAGCCCACATTGGGACGACCAGGCGGAGAAGCTCTTCAGCCGAGGACGTGCTGCGCCGACGTATTTCCTTCGCCGCGATGAATTGCTCAAGCACGTCACGGCGCGAAAAATCGTGAGGAGACCGTGAGGAGATGACGGGGATGCCGGAGCGCGACGCGCCGAGATCGTCAAAGATGCCCCCTCCGCCTCCGCAGACGCTAGAGGAGACCGGACTCGACCCCGATCTGCTTCTTCAGCTCATCGTGAAGACGTTGCATTATGCGGGCGAGGCGACGGGCTCGGAGATCGCCGAAGACCTGCGGCTCCCGTACTTCGTGCTCGATCCGCTCTTTCAATTCCTGCGTGCGGAGAAGCTGATCGAAGTGAAAGGGGTGGAGGGCATCGAGAAAGGCGCCTATCGGTATGCGCTGACGGGCTTGGGGCGAGGGCGCGCGCGGGAATTTCTCGAAGTGAGCTTTTATGTCGGACCCGCCCCTGTGCCCGTGCGGCAATATGCGGAGCTGGTGCGCCGACAATCGGTCTACGACGTCCACGTGAATCGGGAGACGCTGCGGGCGGCCCTCGCCGACGTCGTCGCGAGCGCGGATATCTTGGAGCACCTCGGCCCGGCCATCAATTCCGGCCACTCGATCTTCCTCTACGGCCCCTCGGGCAACGGGAAGACGCTCATCGCCGAAGCCATCGGCGCGGCGATCGCCGCAGCGGGCGACATTTTCATCCCGCACGCCTTCGAAGTCAACAATCACGTCATCAAGGTCTTCAACCCCGTGGACCACGTTCCCATCGAAGACGCTTCGGAGGCTTCGCACGATCGCCGCTGGGTCCGCTGCCGTCGGCCCACGATCTTCGTCGGCGGCGAGCTGACGCTGGAGATGCTCGATCTGCGTTGGAATCCTGTCTCGAAGTATTACGAAGCGCCGCCACAGGTCAAGGCCAACGGCGGCGTCTTCATCCTCGACGATCTCGGCCGCCAGCTCGTGCGCCCGCGCGATCTCTTGAACCGATGGATCGTTCCTCTGGAAAAGCGCGTGGACTATTTCACGCTTCACACCGGGGAGAAATTCCCCCTTCCCTTCGATACGCTCGTCATCTTCGCGACGAACATCGAACCGCGAGAGTTGGTGGACGATGCCTTCTTCCGCCGCATTCGCTTCAAGATTCGCGTGGGGAATCCCACGCGCTCGATGTACGAGGAGATCTTTCGTCGCTGCTGCGAGCGAAGGGGCCTCGCCTACGATCCCGCCATCGTCGAATTTCTCTACCGCGAGGTCTACGAGAAACACGGGATCGAACCGCGCGGGTGTCACCCTCGCGACCTGATCGAACACGTCGTTGGTTGGGCGAAGTTCACCGGGAGCCCGGCCGTCCTCTCCGAGGAAGCGATTGCGCGCGCCTGCCGCAGCTACTTCGCCCTCGAACCATGAGTCCCCGAGCGCGCGCCATGGCGATGCTGCTTCCCCTTCGCGGGAGGCTTCGTGCTATGATGAAAGGTCAAAAACCGAGGATGCTGGCCAGGAGCGAACGCCCATGATCCGCAGTTTGCTCGATCGTCCGATTGCGCGACGCCCGGAGACGGTGCGCTTCACCGGGCGGATCCTCTTCCTCACCGAAGATCCCGAGCTCATCCGCCGGCAATTGGCCGGAGAGGACCTCGCCTGGACGCCGGAGATGAAATTGCGGGACGATATCTCGACGGATGAGATCACGCCCGCCTACGTGTGCTTCTACTTCGACGAGACGCTCGGCGAATTCCCCTACATCGGCCTGAAAGCCGGCGATCAATTCCCCATTGGTCGGGGCGACGTCAAACGCGGCGGGTTCGTCGCGTCGGTCTCGGGCAAACGGCGCGGCAAAGGGAGCAGCCGGGAGCAAGCGCCGTTTGCCGAACTGTCCGCCGGCATTCGCGTTGTGATCGCGGAGAACATCGAGCGCATCTACAAACAGAACTGCCAGAACCTGGGCTTGCTCACGACGACGAATTTCGATCTCATCGAGAAGATCCGGCGCGGGGAGGAGATCCCGCTCTCGGCCTTCACCGAAGGAGAGGATGAGATCACCCGCCAGATCGTGGAATTCGGCGGCTTGTTTCCATTCAACGTCGCTCGTCTTCAAGGACGGGCCGTCATCCCGCCGATCACCACCGAACCGCGTCCGATGACGCTCGCCGAGAAGATCCTGGCGCGCCACATCGTCCTCGATTTGCCGCGCGATCGGGTGGGCGTGCCGGCCGTGCGTCCGGGCGATGCTGGATTCGTGCGCGCCGATTGGCGCTTCAGTCACGAGTATGTGACCCCCATGGCCGCCATCTTTTTCGAGCGTTACGTCGGTCAAGAGGAACGCGTCGCCGATCCCAGCTCGATCCTTCTCTTCCGCGACCATCTCACGTTCCTCGACGAAGTCATGCCGCCGGAGCGTCGCGCCATGGGGTTGCTGGACCTGGCCCTGCAGCTCAAGCTCAAACAAGAAGAGTTCGCGCGCCGGCACGGGATCCGCTACCACGGTGAGTTGAGCGATCGTAAGGGCTCGGAAGGAATCTGTCATAGCCTCGTCCTCGAACGATACGCGTTGCCGGGACAGGTCATCGTCGGCTCGGATTCGCACACGCCGCATTCAGGAGCCATCGGCGCGCTCGCCTTCGGCGTGGGCACGACCGATCTCTTCAACTCCTGGATCACGCGCGACGTGCGCGTCCGCGTGCCCGAATCGGTCAAGGTCCTCATTCGCGGACGATGGCCGGAGAACGTCACGGCGAAAGACCTCGTGCTGGCGCTCCTACGCCTGGATTACATCAAGAGCGGGAAGGCGATCGGCAAGGTGATCGAATACGAGGGCGAGGCGATTCGCGCCCTCGACATAGACGAGCGAGCGACGCTGACGAACATGGCCGCCGAGATCGGCGGCTTCACCGGCATCGTCGCCCCGGATGAGAAGACGGTGGACTTCCTGGTCGAGCGGCGCGGGATGTCCCGCGCTGAAGCCGAAGCGTTGATTGAAGGTCTGCAGAGCGATCCCGATGCCGAATACGCGCACGTCATCGAATTGGACGCTTCGATGATCCGTCCAATGGTCGCGCTGCCGGGAGATCCCAGCAACGGCATCGAGATCGCGTGCCTCGATCGCGAGGTGAAGATTCACATCGCCTACGGGGGATCGTGCACGGCGGGGAAGAACGCCGACATGGACATGTACGCGCGCGTGCTCGCCGAAGCGCTGGCCGAAGGCCGCCGCGTGCATCCGGACGTTCGCTTCTACATTCAATTCGGCTCGCAAGACGTCCGACAATATTGCGTCGAACGTGGGTATGTGGAGCTGTTTCAGCGAGCCGGTGCCATCGTGATCGAACCAAGCTGTGGCGCATGCATCAACGCGGGTCCCGGAGCGACGACCAGTCGCGATCAGGTCGCCATCAGCGCGCAGAACCGAAACTTCCCCGGTCGCAGCGGTCCCGGGCAGCTCTATCTCGCCAGCCCCCTCACGGTCGCCGCCTCGGCCATCGCGGGGAAGATCGTCGAATATCGCCCTCGCCGTCCCCCGCAAGCCCACGAAGCAGATGATTGAATCTGAACCCGAGTAAGCGCACGCGAAGATTGAGGGTCACCTCCCCGTCACCAGCACGCCCGCGAATGCGAGCGTCCGAAATTAACCTCAGGCGAGCGCGAGCGAAACCCAAAGAGGGCTCGCCTTCAGCTCGCCCGCCCTCGCGGGCTCAATTGTGGCAGAGGGTCCAACGCAAAAGGGCTCACCAGAGGCTCACCCGCAAACGGGTTTGTCTTCGGCCTGACCGAAGCTCGATTTGGCCGCTGGCTGCCGCAGGCTCGATGATGAATTGACTTCCGCCCTCGAAGCGTACACAATTCGATCCTCATGCGGGGAGGCTCATTCGGGCTGAGCCTCTCGATCACCACGGCGAGGGACATGACGATGGATGCGACGCGAACCGTAGATGCTCTGCTCTCTCAGGGACGGATCATCGAGCCTCCGGCGGCATTTCGCGAACAGGCGTGGATTCGCGACGAACGCCTCTATGAGGAGGCGGCGCGCGATCCGGAGGCCTTTTGGGGGCGCGTGGCCGAAGAGTTCGTCCACTGGTTCCGCCCTTGGGAGCGCGTCCTCGAGTGGACGCCACCCCGACCGGGGACATCGCCTCCATGGGTTCGATGGTTCATCGGCGGCCGGCTCAATGTGTGCTACAACTGCGTAGATCGGCACGCGCACACGTGGCGACGGACGAAGGCCGCGATCATTTGGGAAGGGGAACCGGGCGAGGAGCGCGTGTTGACTTACCAGGACTTGCATCGGGAAGTGCAAAAGTTCGCCAACGTCCTCAAAGCGCTCGGCGTGCGACGGGGTGACCGCGTGACGATCTACTTGCCGATGATCCCTGAACTGCCCATCGCCATGCTCGCTTGCGCACGCATTGGCGCCATTCACAGCGTCGTCTTCGGCGGCTTCTCGGCGGAAGCCCTTCGCGACCGAATCCTGGATTCCGGCAGCCGCGTGCTCATCACGGCTGATGGGGGATGGCGGCGCGGTCAGATCGTTCCCCTCAAGCGAAATGCCGATGAGGCGCTCGCGGAATGCCCCGACGTGGAGCATGTCATCGTCGTGCATCGCGGTGTCATGGACGCCACGCATGTGCCCATGCGCGAGGGGCGCGACCATTGGTGGCATCGGCTGATGGACCATGCCTCGTCGGAGTGCCCGTGCGAGGAGATGGACAGCGAAGACCCGCTCTACATCCTCTACACGAGCGGGACGACGGGAAAACCCAAAGGCCAGCTCCATGTCCAAGGGGGGTATCTCGTCGGTGTTGCCGCCACGCAGAAATGGATCTTCGACCTGCGCGACGAGGACATCTATTGGTGCACGGCTGACATCGGCTGGGTGACGGGCCACAGCTACATCGTTTACGGACCGCTCTGCAACGGGGCGACGACGGTCATGTACGAGGGCGCGCCGGACTATCCCGATCGGGATCGGTGGTGGGCGCTCATCGAGAAATATCGCGTCAACATCCTCTACACGGCGCCCACGGCCATTCGCTCGTTCATGAGATGGGGAGAGGAGTATCCGCGACGGCACGATCTCTCTTCGCTGCGCTTATTGGGGACCGTGGGCGAGCCGATCAATCCCGAGGCGTGGCTCTGGTACTGGGAGCACATCGGTGGTCGGCGCTGCCCCGTCGTGGACACGTGGTGGCAGACGGAGACCGGATGTATTCTGATCTCGCCGCTGCCGGGCGTGACGCTGCTCAAACCCGGATCGGCCACGCGTCCTTTGCCCGGAATCTTCGCCGAAGTGGTGGATGAAGAAGGTCGAGCGTGTCCGCCGGAAGTCCCGGGCTACCTCGTGCTGGCCCGCCCCTGGCCGGCGATGTCGCGCACGATCTGGGGAGATCCGGAGCGATACGTGCAGGTCTACTGGTCGCGCTTCCCCGGCGTCTACTTCACCGGTGACGCCGCCGTCCGAGACAAAGACGGATACTTCTGGCTGCTCGGTCGCGTGGACGACGTCATCAATGTGGCTGGACATCGCTTGAGCACCATGGAGTTAGAGAGCGTGCTGGTCGAACATCCGGCCGTCGCTGAAGCCGCTGTCATTGGGAGAACGGATGACGTCAAAGGTCAAGTCCCCGTCGCCTTCGTCACGATTCGCGAGGGCATCCCAACGACGACCGAACTCGGCGAGGAATTGAAAGGCTACGTCGTCACCCGCATCGGCGCGTTGGCGCGTCCGGCGGCTGTCTTCTTCACGGCCGAGTTGCCGAAGACGCGCTCAGGGAAGATCATGCGACGGCTCTTGCGCGACATCGCCGAAGGGCGCGTCCTCGGCGATACGACGACGCTCGCTGATCCCACGGTCGTCCAGCGGCTGAAAGAGATGTACGAGGAACGATACGGCGAAGGGAGTTAGCCGCTCCATGAGCTCGTGCGAGGGAGGCTCGCCCGAGCCTCCCTCCTCGCCGGGGCTGCGTGAGCGCTCACCTTGGAGGCGACGCGATCTTCGTGTACACTTCCTCTCTTATGAAGAGGACGCTTGCTCTCATCTTCGTACTGCTGTTGTTGACGACCATCACCTTCGGCCAAGAGACGACGCCAGGCGCGGAACACTCGCACACGGTGGCGCGCGTGTTGCTCGCGTTGATCCTGATCTTGCTCGGCGCGAAACTCGGCGGCGAAGTCTTCGAGCGCGCGCGCCAACCCGCTGTGCTCGGCGAGCTGCTGGTTGGCACGATCCTGGGGAACCTCTCACTGCTCGGTTTCCACGGACTCGACTTCCTCAAGAACGAAGAGCTCCTAGCGCTTCTCGGAGAGATCGGCGTGATCCTGTTGCTCTTCGAGGTCGGCTTGGAATCCGACATCGCAGAGATGCGGGCTGTGGGGCTGTCGGCGTTCTCGGTGGCGATGGCCGGAGTCATCGCGCCGTTTCTGCTGGGATGGGGCGCCTCGGCCTGGCTCTTGCCGAGAGCGCATCCGTTCGTCCATATCTATGTGGGCGCGGTCCTTTGCGCGACGAGCGTGGGCATCACGGCGCGCGTGCTGCGAGACTTGGAGAAGCTCGCGACGCCGGAAGCGCGCATCATCCTCGGCGCCGCGGTGATCGACGATGTCCTCGGCCTGCTCGTGCTCGCCATTGTGAGTGGGCTGATCCGCGCGGTCAATCAGGGGACGGCGACGGTGCCGATCGGGAGCGTGCTCTGGATCATCGCCAAATCCGTCGGCTTCCTCCTAGGCGCGATCTGGATCGGTCAACGCCTCTCTCCGAAGCTCTTTCATCTCGCGTCGAAGCTGCGCGTGCACGGCATGCTGCTGGTGACGAGCCTCTCGTTTTGCTTCCTCATGGCATATCTGGCCAACGCCCTTGGCCTGGCGACGATCGTCGGCGCCTTCGCGGCCGGTCTTCTGCTGGATCGCGTGCACTATCGCGATTTCCTCGATCGGGGGGAACATCGGTTGGAAGACGCCTTGCGCCCGCTGACGACCGTGCTCGTCCCCGTCTTCTTCGTGCTGATGGGGATTCGCGTGGACCTGGCGAGCTTCGGGCGGACGGAGATTCTCGGTTTCGCGGCCATGGTGACGCTAGCGGCGATCCTCGGCAAGCAGGTTTGCGGATTGGCCGTATGGGAGCGCGGAGTGAACCGAATGGCCATTGGGCTCGGCATGATCCCGCGCGGCGAAGTCGGGTTGATCGTCGCGAGCATCGGCATGACGCTCACGGTGCAGGGCGAGCGCATCGTGACGCCGGCGATCTTCTCGGCCATCGTCATCATGGTGATGGCGACGACGCTGCTGACGCCCCCGCTGTTGAAGTGGGCCTTGATGCGCACGGCCGATCGCGCGACCGTCGTGGAACGCGTGCCTTCGGAATCCCCACGGCGATCGTGAGCCCGCTTGAAGGTGATACCCGTCCCTGCTAAAATCTCCGTTTTGAACGGCGCCGATGATACCCGTCTGAAGGAGGTGGAGCGAGGATGCCGATTTACGAGTACGTTTGCGAGAAATGCGGAGCGCATCTGGAAGTCCTGCAGAAGATGACGGACAAGCCGCTCACCCGCTGCACGAAATGCGGCGGGCGCTTGGAGAAGATCATCTCCCAGAGCAGCTTCATTCTGAAAGGATCGGGATGGTATGTGACCGATTACGCGCGGAAGGAGCGTCGCGAGAAGGAGGGGAAATCCTCCGAAGGGAATGGGAAGGCCTCGAAATCCGAGGAGTGACAGGAACGCCCGGCGTCCGACGCTCGCCGACCGAATGCGAACGGCGTCGGCGTGGCGTGCGTTCCCCTATGGGGACATGAGCCGAGATACGAGGTGACGTGATGCGTGGCGCTCAAACTCGACGCGCGCGCGGCGGCCTGAAGAACCGCGCGAGTCGGCTGTTGGCCAGCGGGAGTGTGCTGCTGCTCGCCCTGGAACCGGCCTGGGGAGGCCCACAGGCCGGGCGGCGCGAGACGGTGGAGCGGATGGGCGCCTCCGTCATCCTCAATGTGATCGTGGAGCCCAAAGGCGGACAGAAGGAGATCCAGCTCACGCGCGAGAAGCTCGAACTCTACGACGCCGGGATTGAGCAGCAGATCGAGGCCGTGCAACCGGACTATTCGCCGGCGCGCATCGCCGTGCTTCTGGACGCGAGCGATAGCCTGCGCGCGGAGTTGGGACACTTGCTTCAGGTCGTGAAAGCGTTCGCGGCGAACCTCTACGAAGGCGATCAAATGATGCTCATCGCTTACGGCGAGGAGCCCGAAGTGCTCGAAGAGTTCACGGGGGATCGAGGGAAGCTCGAACAAGCGGGATTGCGTCTGAAGCGCACCAGTGCGACCGCAGTGCGCCTGTGGGACGCGCTGCAAGCGACGCTCGATGATGCCCTGCGCGTGCAAGTCGGGTACTCGAAGCGCGTCATCGTGCTCGTCTCCGATGGGTTCGATCGAGAGAGTCGAATGCGCCCGGAGGTCGTGTTGGCCAATCTCGCGCGCGAGAACGTCCTCGTCTATGTCCTGCAAGCCGAGGATCGAACGCGCGGCGCGACGCGCCGACGGGCGCTCAAACCCGAAGAAGCGGTCGCGCGACTCGTGCAGGGGACCGGCGGCAAGGCGTATCCGCTCAAAGAGGCCGAGCGCGCCGCTCGGGAGATTCTGGAGGAGTTGAGCGAGCGATGGTATCAAGTGATCTACAAGCCGCAAGGCGTGAATCCCCTCAATCGGCGTCGCATTCTCCTTCTGGTGAACGATCCGACGCTCACCCTGAGGACGAAAGCCGAACACCCTGGGGAGAAGAATTGAGGTCCGCGACGGCGGTGCGAACGATGCTCGCTCCGACCGATGCGGATTCGAGATCGGTTCCCCCTCCTGTGAGTCGGAGAGCGCGCATGGGGATGGTCCTTTGGCGTCGCCTGCGACAATGGTTCGTTCACGAATTGGCCGTGGATCTGGGTACGGTCAACACGCTGATCTATGAGCGAGGGCGCGGCCTGCTGGTGCGCGAGCCCTCGGTCGTCGCCGTCAACAAATACACAGGAGCGCATGTGGCCGCCGGGCGCGAGGCGCTGACGATGCTCGGGCGCGAGCCTCGCGACGTCGTCGTGCGATATCCGATGCGCGACGGGACGGTGGCTGATGCGGATCTGGCCGCCGCCATGCTCGGCGCTTTTTTGGAGCGCGCGGGGGCGCGCGGTTTCGGACAACGGGTCCACGTCCTCGTGGGCGTGCCGAGTTCCGCGACCGACGTCGAGCGGATGGCTCTCCGAGAGATCGTTCACCGCGCAGGCGCTGATCGCGTCCATCTCGTCGAGGAAGGCGTAGCAGCAGCCCTCGGCCTCGAACTCCCGCTGCGGGATGGATGCGCCCACATGATCGTGGACATCGGCGGCGGGACGACGGGCGTGAGCATCGTCTCGGCGTACGGCCTGATCGTCGCGCGGGCGCTCCGCGTGGCCGGCAACGAAATGACCGAGGCGCTGCTCGAATACCTGCGTCAGGAGCGCGATCTGCTCGTCGGCCGACAAGTCGCCGAGGACGTGAAGATCGAACTGGCCTCGGCGCTCCCCTTCGTCGTCGCGGGATGGAAGCGCGTGCGCGGGAAATCCGTCGTCACGGGCGAGCCGAAGGAGATCGAGGTGACGGCCGACGAAGTCGCGCGCGCCATCGAGCGCCCCATTCGGATCATCATCAATGCCGTGCGCGCGGTCATCGAAACGGCGCCGCCCGATGTGGCGGCCGATATTCACCAATTCGGGATCGTGCTGACCGGCGGCGGCTCGCTCGTGCACCATCTCGACGATCGTCTGCGGGAAGAACTTCGGCTTCCCGTCACTCGCGCGGAGCATCCCTTGGAGGCGGTGATCCTCGGCATGGGGAAGCTCCTCGAACGCCCGGAGCTGCGCGCGCAATTTCGCGTGGATTCCCCCTTCCCCGCATGGGAAGAGACGACGCTCTCGGAAGACGCGCCCCCCTCTTCGGTGACTAAGCTCCCCGCGTGGACGCAAGAGCGTCCGCGCCGACGCGCGATGCGGGGGTGACGCGCATCATCCCCCCAACTGCCGCATCAAGACTTCCCGAACGAGGGCCAGTCCCACGCGGACGAGCACACCCGCACCCCACACGGGCAACACGATGGCCATCGCTGCCGAACGGGAGCACCGACAGAGGGCACTCACCCCCACGATGAGAATCCCCACGTACCACACCTCGAAGATAGTCGCCTGCTCGGCGAGTGCCGCCAGCGCCGCTTCCGAAGGGCGAACCAGAGCATCCAGACCGATCGGCGGACGCAGCACGATCGCACCCGTGAGAAGATATCGGAGCCAGAGCAAGAGATGGCGCGCGATCTCCTCGAGCACGAGGGCAATGTTCGCATAGACGACCAAGGCGAAGAGCTGTTTCACCGGGGTCAGACGCGCCGCTGGCCGAAGCACGAGCATGCCCATGCCGAAGAGGAGCGCCGCCGTGAAGGCCCACTTCAGCAGCAACGCGAGCGGGGCAAGGAGAATCTGAATCGGGCGCATGATCCGCGCCGTCCGCTCCAATTGCAGCAACATGTCCGGACTCAATCCGACGGGCGCCATTTGAGGGATCGCGCGAAGGAAGAGCGGCAGGGCGAGGAAATCCATCAGCATGAGCACGCCGATGATCACCAGAGCCGGAAGTCGCCACTGCGCCCGCCCCTCGTCAATAGCCAAGGCCACCTCACGCGGCGCCCAGAGCGTCCGCGCGAGCAGATGTAGAGGCGATACTGTCGGCGATTCGTTCACCCTCGACCTCCTTCATCGCACGAACTCGCGAAGGCGCGCGAGCGTGTACTCCGGGCTTCGTCCCCCGGCGCGCCGATCGTGGATCACTCCCTGTTCAGTGATGAGGAACACGAGCGGAACGGCCATGAGCCAATCCCGATGTTGCTCGGCGAAGGCCGGGTCCGCGCTCACAGCGATCGTCATGCGCCGGAAGGTCTGCGTGCGCTGCCATGCGTAGGTCTGTTCCTCCGAACCAAAGGAGAGCGCCACACAATCGAGCTTCTCCTCGGGAATCTCCGCGCACACGCGCTCCAGCCGCACCAGCTCATCCTCGCACTGCGAACAATCGGGCCGAAAAAGAACGAGCAGCATCTTCCGCCCCGAGGGCACGCGTTGCTGCTCGAACGACCGATTGAGCACGCGCACGACGGTCGAAGGGAAGGCGTGGCCCGGACCGAGGGCGCGTTCTCGCTCGAGCGAATGGCGGAGGACGACCAGCAAGGCGATGAGTCCTCCGAAGACCATTCCGATCGCGAGCAGGGCCAGGAGTCGCCGCGTCTTCATCTCCCCGCGATCTCCTCAAACGGCGCCTCATCACTCGGGGTTCCCATGGGGGCCTCCGAAACCGGCGCGCGGTCACGCCGCGTTTGAGCCGCGAGCGCGCGACTGCGATTGCTCACGGTCTGGATCACCCCGTACGGGACAAGATGCACCGTGCCGTCCTCATCGCGCAACCTCACCATGCGCATCCCCATCTCGACGACCTCGCCGGTGACGCCCGCGATGGTGACGCGATCGCCGATGGTGAACGCATCCTCGATGAGCAGAGCGATCCCCGTGAAGAAATCGCGGATCAGGTTCTGCGCGCCGAAGGTCACAGCGAGACCGGCGATCGCCCCTCCCGTCAGGAGCGATCCGGCCGAGACGCCCAACCGTCCCAGGATGACGAAGAACGCCGCGATCACGATGACGTACTTGATCAAGCTCTGCAGCATCATCAGGAGCGTGCGCGCGCGGCGCTCCGCCGCCTCGCTCGCGAACTTCCGTCCGCGCATGGGCCACAGCACGCGCGTCAAGATTCGCCGACTGAGCACAAGCGCGAGCCGCGCTAAGACGAGGATGAGGGCGATCTCCAGGAGCTTGGCGATCGCCTGAAGCCACAGCTCGATGGAGAGGAAACGCTCCCAGAGAGGCTCGATCGCGCTCATCGCTCCGATCCCGCTTCAGCTGGGGCGATGCCCGGGACGAAACATTTCCGACACCGCGGCTCGTAGACGCCCGCCGCGCCGACGAGCACTCGCTCGTCGCTCGGGACCAAGCGCTGCGAGTAATTCGCCGGATTGCCGCATCGAACGCAAATGGCGAGCGTCTTGGTCACATACTCGGCGATGGCCATCAGCTGCGGCATCGGCTCGAACGGCTGCCCGCGATAATCCTGATCGAGCCCGGCGACGATCACCCGCTTGCCGCGATTGGCCAGCTCGTTGCACACCGCCACGAGATCGAGGTCGAAGAACTGTCCCTCATCAATGCCGACGACCTCCGTATCCGCATGCACGCGCTCGAGGATCTCGCGGGCGGAGCCGACGACTTCTGCGTCCAACCGCCATTGGCTATGGGAGACGATCTCGTTCTCGCTGTAGCGGGCGTCCACGCGCGGCTTGAAGACTTGGACTTTCTGCCGGGCGATCTGCGCGCGTCGCAGGCGGCGGATCAATTCCTCGCTCTTGCCGCTGAACATGCCCCCGCTGATCACCTCGATCCATCCCACATCGCCACGAACGATGTTCATCTCTCCCCCTCCTCTGGCGGGAAATTCTACCACATCGCGAACGCCCCGATCTCACGGTCGCGCGCGCGACCGCTCGTAGACGATCTGCCCACCTACGATCGTGAGGTCCACCTCCGTTCGCAAGATCTCCAAGGGCGGGATGGTCATGATGTCCCGAGAGAGGACGACGAGATCGGCCAATTTCCCCGGCTCCAACGAGCCCTCCACCTGCTCCTCGAACGCCGCGTACGCGGCATCTCGCGTGAACGAGCGCAAGGCCTCCTCGCGCGTCATCCGTTGATCGGGATACCAACCGCCTGGCGGATTCCCGTGCTCGTCTTGCCGCGTGATCGCGGCATAGAATCCGAGCAGTGGATTCACCGGCTCGACCGGAGCATCCGATCCATTGGCGATCCGCGCCCCGCTGTCGAGCAGCTTCCGCCAGACATAGGCCCCTTCGCGCGCCCGCGCCTCGCCAATCCGCGCGGGCACCCAAGGCATGTCCGACGTCGCGTGGATCGCCTGCATCGAGGCGATCACTCCAAGCCGCGCCAGCCGCGGGATGTCCGCTTCATCCAAAATCTGCGCGTGCTCGATCCGAAATCGGTGATCCCGCACGTTGGGGAATTCGCGGAAGGCGCGCTCGTAGGCATTGAGCACGACGCGATTGGCACGATCCCCAATGGCATGCGTGTTGACCTGAAATCCAGCGGCGAGCGCCTGTCGAGCGACTCGGTAGATCTCGTCCTCGGAGAGGATGAGCAACCCCGTGTGTCCCGGCTCATCCGCATACGGTTCTAAGAGCGCAGCGCCGCGCGATCCGAGAGCCCCATCGGCGACGAGCTTGATCGCCCGAATCGTGAGCCGATGATCGCCGAGTCCGATCTCCGGCCCCCGCTGCAGATACTCGCGCACGAGCGCTTCATCTCGCCCGTTGAGCATGACGTAGAGCCGCAGCGTCAGCTTCCCTTCCCGCAGCAACTCCTTGTACAACTCGATGGCCTCTCGACTCGCACCAGCATCATGGAAGCTCGTGATCCCGAACCGCAGACACTCCTCGATGGCCAGGAGCACCGCGCGCTTATTCTCTTCGCGATGGCGCGGGGGGATGCGCGAGGCCACCAGCGCCATCGCGCGGTCTATGAGCACGCCCGTCGGTCGCCCCTGCGCATCGCGAATGAGACGCCCGCCCGGCGGATCGGCCGTCTCGCGCGTGATGCCCGCCAGCTCCATCGCGCGCCGATTCACCCACGCGGCATGCCCATCCACGCGCGTCAGGTACACAGGATGCTGGGGCGCGACACGGTCCAACACCTCATGCGTAGGGAATTCTCGGGTTGGCCACTCGTTCTGATCCCATCCGCGACCGATGATCCATTCCCCCGGTCGCGCTTCCTTCACCCTCTGCGCGACGCGCTCGGCGACTTCTTCGGCACTTTTGGCCCCACGCAGATCCAGGATGAGCCGACTCTGCCCGAGCCCCAACAAATGCCCATGCGACTCGATGAACCCCGGGACGACGAGCCGACCATTCAACTCGATAATGCGCGTCCCCGGACCGATCAACGCCTCGATCTCCCGAGCGCTCCCGACCCGCACGATCCGCGATCCGGCGATCGCGATCGCTTCCGCCTCGGGCTGCCTCGGATTCATCGTCACGATCTTCCCCCCACGCAGGACGAGGTCCGCCTTCTCTTGAGCGGACACCGCGCCCCCCGCGAGCGCGAGGACAAGAAGGATGCTCCATCTTCGATCCCTCATGTCGCTTCCCTCCTCGGAGGATATTTCGCACTTCGGCGAAGCGGCGAGCGCGCGCGATCCCACTTCGGATCACGCGCAGCAACCCGACGCGCCCTTCGCCTCGCCCCAAAAGAGGTCGCGATAAGTCTTCCCCGCTTTCAACCGGCTCTCGGCCAGACGATCGGCGACCAGATTCGTCGGGAGGCCCTCACGCTCGGCGAGCGCCAGGATCTCCCGCACGCGCTCGTAAATCTTTCGCACTTCGGCCTCATTCTCCCGCTGCCCCCGCAGATAGAGGTTGGCCCCGTGAATGAGCGCCCCGGCATTGATCACGTAATCGGGGGCATACAGGATCCCGCGTTCTCGAAGTCTCCAGCCGAGCGCCTCCTCGGCGAGCACATTGTTGGCCGAACCGGCGACGATGCGCGCGCGTAAGTGCGCGATCGTCCGCTCCGTGAGCACTCCACCCACGGCGCATGGGCAGAAGACATCGGCCGGTGCATCGTAGATCTCCTCAGGAGGGACGATCTGAGCACCAAACGCGCGTTCGGCCGCCCGCGCGCGCCGTTCGTCCACGTCGGCGACGATCAGGCGCGCTCCGGCCTCGTGAAGGCGTCGAGCGATCGCCCAACCGACGCTCCCCACCCCTTGCACAGCGACAGTGAGCCCCGCCAAGGGATTCTCCGAGGGTGCGCTCACCCCCGCTCGATGATCCACGCACGCGCGCATCCCCTCGATCACGCCCAGCGCCGTGTACTCGTCCGATTCCGCCCCCTCGCACCCGATATATCGCGTCTCCTCGCGCAAAATCCGCACGTCCTCTTCCGTCAGACCGAGATCGCGCCCTGTTTGGAACCGTCCCCCTAAACTCTCGATGAATCGCCCCAACGTGCGCATGGCCAGCGCGCGATCCCATTCCGCCAGCTCGATCACCACAGCCTTCCCCCCTCCGCAAGGGAGATCGGCCATCGCCGCCTTATAGCTCATCGCCCGAGCCAGTCGCAGGCCATCTTCCAACGCCTCCACGTCGCTCGCATACGGACGAACGCGAATCCCCCCGAGCGCCGGTCCTCGCGTCGTATCGTGAATGATGATGAACGCCCGCAAGCCCGAGGCGTTGTTATTCAGGGCGATCACTTGTTCGAAATCATGCGCTCGCATCGCCTCTAAGATCGTCATACGCCTCTCCTCTCTGACGAACGCGCGCCCGCGGGCTCGACGACTCCCGACGCTCCAAAAGCAGCAATCGAACGCGCGAATCGGAAGATGGGAACACGCGCTCGGAGATCACCGTCCATCCCGCATGTTCGACATCGAGCCTCTGCGCAAATAGCGGCGACCGATAGTCGAGCACAAGCCAGAGGCGAGCGCTTCGCACGCGCTGCACCTGATCGCGAAGCGGTGAGGGAGGAAGATCGCTCGGCGGCAGCACGCGCGAAATCGATGTCCCTCGCAGCTCATATCGCAGACACCGATCCAAGTACGCCGGATCAACAAGGATCGGCTCCCCTTCTCGCCACTCTCGCCGCAACACGGCGGCCACAGGCCGATAGTCGCTATCAAACGACGGCGCACGATAATGCGCCTTCAGACCAAGCAGCATCGAAAGGCTCAACAGCCCGATCGCCATTCCACGCGCCCAGGCGGCGCGCAGACTCATAATCCCCGCCGCCACCAGCAAGAAGTAATACGGCGCGATCGGCATGAGATAGCGTCCGAAGTCCATGTATTGCCGGATGACCAGAAGCACGCCGCAGATCAATCCCAAGGGGAGGAAGAAGCACGCTTGCAATACCCCGGCCCCTGTCGCCGCGCGCATCCCTCTCCAAAGGAGGAAGACACCCAACCCAATGGCGAGCGGATACAGCGCGAGGTGCTCCAAAGCGCGCAGCACCATCTCCACCGTCCATCGGTACTCGACGAGGTTCTTCAGCGCATAGTAGACCCCTTGCGGATAGACGAACGCCCCAACCGTGACCTTCCCGCAGAAGAGAAAGAACTCCCCGATGAGGACGAGGCCATCGAGTGGCGGGCGCCATCCTTGCCGCGGGCGAGAGAAGACCTGATAGACGAACGTCGTCATCCATGGCGCATACACCAGAAAAAGCCCGAGCTGCCAAAGCCCCCATCGCCGCGCGAAATACCACGGGGACCGCGGAAGCTCGCCCCGACGGGCTCGACGCGCGATCAGGCCGAGGAAATGTCCGTTCACGGCCGCGAGCACCAGCGCGCTGAAGACGTGCGTGTAGAGCGCGAGCGCGCCCGAGAGTATGTACCCGAGTGCCCCGGCGAGGTCCATGCGCGACTGCCCAGCCACATCGAGCCTGCGCGAGGCCTCGATCGTGTTCGACCGTGGCTCGCTCGCGAGCATTCCCTCCCGACGAAGGAATCGCACGTAAGCGAGCACAGCACCCAACGTGAGCGCGCTCACCAGCGCGTACATCCGCGCTTCCTGAGCATAGAAGACCTGATGCGGAGAGAGCGCCAGGAGAAACGCCGCCAGCAGTGCCGCGTGACGAGAGAGGAGCTGCCGTCCCAGCCAGTAAGTGCCCGCGACGAGCCCGACGCTCGCCAGAAGCGAAGGGATGCGCAAGACGGCCACCTCATCGCCGAAAAGCACCATCCAGAATTTCAGGACGAGATGCAGAAACGGCGGATGGATATTGCTCCGCCCTTCCTCGAGGATGAACCGAATCGGCTGTTGCGATACGAACCATGACCACGCTTCATCGAACCAGAGGTTCCGCGCTCCGAGACCCTTCACCCGAAGGACGACGGCAAGAAGGAGAATCGGCCCAAGACCCAATGCCATGAGATCACCGCGCTTTTCCCGAGCCTTTCTTTCGTCCACGCGCGTCAGGACGTCCTTCATCCTCTCTCCCCCACCGATCCCACGACATCCGCACCTCCGCATTATGGCCGCCTCCCCTCCCACCTTTCAAGGCGCACCCGAGCGAAAAGTCTCGACGCCGCACGTCCCACTCCTCACGCGGCACCGGAGGACGTGGAGGCGACGCTCGCCCGAGATCAGTTCCGGGAGAGGCAGGCCCATAAGGGACATTCATACGGCTATTTTTTTAATTTGACTTCCCGAAGGCGCTTCGTAAAATAAGCGACAGACAAAGGCAGGAGGTGAGGGATGAGGAGGCTCGTTGCGTTGCTCGTCCCTTTAGTCCTGATGGGAGGATCACGGCTTCCTGGAGCCGATCCGGTAAGGCGTAGTGGTTCCCAGACCCTGCCTTTCCTGAGCGCGTCGCAGTGCGAGGGCAAAGCCCCAAGGACGCGATCGCTGGGTCTTCTCCCGATCGCTCGAGGAACCGAGGCTTACGCTCTCGTAGGGGCTCATGAACCCATTTCGCCTATTTACGGACCACCGCAACGATGCCCCTGTAATCCGCTCTGTTGCGGCACGGGACCCATTCGATGGCGCAGCTGGTGCGGTTTCGGTGACTACTGTCAGGGCGTAGACGATCCCACTCAAGGTTGCGTTCCGGCCAGATGTGGGTGTCATGAGCCATGTGCTTGCGAGCAATGTTATATTGTCTGACCTACTGAAGACCATCGAATGGGAGGACGCCATGCGAGCGAGAACGATCGTCATAGCCGCCTCGCTCATGGGGCTGAGCGTCCTGCTGAGCTTCATGGATCGAGACGGAAGGATCTCAGCGAGCGAACAAGCCCAAGCCCCACAAGCCATGATTGGGCTCGTCGGAAATATGGTCTTCCTCGTCCATCGAGTGGAGCCAGGATCGCCGGCCGAACGGGCGGGCTTACAACCAGGCGACCTCATCAAGAGCATCAATGGGCGACGAGTTGAGTCCATCGAGGACCTGCGATGGATCACGCAGAGTTCGCCCGGGCGCCCGATCGAAATCGTATACCTGAGATACAATCCGGCGACCTCTCAGTATGAGGGTTACCATGCGACCCTCGTGTCGGCGCCGTGGAAAGCTCCAGGTCCGTGACTGGAGAGAGTCGCGGCATACCGACGTGCCATGCTGACGGTCAGGAACCTCTCGAACTAAGGGCCGAGAGGAGGAATGGATATGCCGCGATGCTAGCCGACAGCCAGTGGTGCGTTGATCGGGAGACCACGGGAGTTCATCGCCTGGGTGAGCGAGGATGGCGAAGCGGCCTCCCCCGAATTCGAACCGCCTGAGAATGTCGCCCTCTGGAGCTATTCGAACGGGCATTTCCTCGCGTTCTCGGGTTCTCGAACGAGAGGAACTACGAGTGTTGTGACGCTGAAGCCGATGGAATTCCCATATTGAAGATATTCCCCTCACCTGCGCGGCTCCTCCCATAGGGTTGGCTGCCCTGTCGGATCGGCGCTCGCGCTATGTGGGAATGCGCTCATAAGGGAAATTTAGGCAGGGCTAAAAACTTTCAATTTGCATTCGCGCCCATTTCGTGTACACTTTTGCTGCGGACGCCTTATGCGCGGTTCGGTCGGGACAAGGAGCATGTGGGAGCGAGGCCGAGCGAAGGCCCTCGGCGTCGGGAGTCCCGATCGTGCGCTCACCCTCGCCATTATTATCCGCTGCATTATACTGCCCGCGTCGGGCAGCGGGTGATGGCTCGAGCCATCACGGAAGGCGCAAGGGCCATTATCCGCTGCCAACGGATAATGGCCCTTCTGATTTTTAGGACACGGCATTCACTTCTGGAAAAGGAGGTGGGAAGGGCATGAGGAAGATCGAGCTCTACGACACGACGCTGCGGGATGGGACGCAAGGGGAGGATGTTTGCTTCTCGGTCGAAGACAAGATGATGATCGCGCGCCAACTGGACGAGCTGGGCATTGATTATATCGAGGGCGGATGGCCAGGATCGAATCCGCGCGATGCCATGTTCTTCAGGCGCGCGCGCCACTTACGCCTGCGCCATGCGCGACTGGTGGCCTTCGGGAGCACGTGTCATCCCCGGCATCGTGCGGAGGAGGATCCGAATCTCCGCGCGCTTCTGGACGCGGAGACGCCGACGGTCACCATCTTCGGGAAGAGCTGGGATCGGCACGTCACGACGGCGCTCGCGACGACCCTTGAACGAAATCTCGAGCTGATCGCGGACTCCATTGCTTATGTGAAGGCAGCCGGGCGCGAGGTCATCTTCGACGCCGAGCATTTCTTCGACGGATTTCGGGCGAATCCCGAATATGCGTTGGCCACGCTTCTGACGGCTGAACGGGCGGGCGCGGACGTGATCGTCCTCTGCGATACAAACGGGGGCACGCTCACGCATCATCTCGTCGAGATGATTGACGCCGTACGACCGCGCCTGCGCACGCGATTGGGGATTCATACGCATAACGATTCGGACTTGGCCGTAGCCAATGCCATCGCCGCCGTCGAGCGGGGGATCACGCACGTGCAGGGGACGATCAACGGCTATGGCGAACGGTGTGGGAACGCGAACCTGTGTTCGATCATCCCCATTCTGGAGCTGAAGATGGGGTACACGACGATCGGGCCGGAGCGCCTCAAGCGGCTCACGGCGGTCGCGCATTTCGTGAGCGAGCTGGCGAACCTGCCGCCGCGTCCCAATCAACCGTTCGTGGGGCGGAGCGCGTTCGCACACAAAGCGGGCGTGCATGTGAGCGCCGTGCTCAAGGACGCAGCCACCTACGAGCACATCCCCCCGGAGGCCGTGGGCAACGTGCGCCGCGTCTTGGTCTCCGACCTCTCGGGCCGGAGCAATCTCCTCTACAAAGCGGCGGAGATGGGGATTGATCTCGGCACGGATGGGGAACAGCTCCGGAAGCTCCTGGAACGACTGAAGGGGCTCGAGCACGAGGGGTACCAATTTGAGGGTGCGGAAGGATCGTTGCGATTGCTGCTGGAGGAAGCGGCGCATGGGGATTGCGTCTTCTTCCAGGTAGAGACCTTTCGCGTGGTGAGCGAGCGCACGGGCGATGGGCGACTCCGCTCGGTGGCCACCGTGCGGGTGCGGGTTGGGGAGAACGTCGAGGAAGCGATCGCGCAGGGGAAGGGGCCGGTGCTCGCTCTGGATCGCGCGTTGCGCAAGGCGCTGCGCGCCTTCTTCCCGAGCGTGAACGAGCTGCGGCTCACCGATTACAAAGTCCGCGTGCTCGACGCTCGGCGAGGGACGGCGGCTAAAGTCCGCGTCCTTGTGGCGACGAGCGACGGTGAGGAAGAATGGCGCACGGTCGGCGTCTCCGAGAACATCTTGGAGGCCAGTTATCAAGCGCTCGTGGATGCAGTGCGATATAAGCTGCTCAAGGTGCATGGGCGGCCAGCACAGCGTCCTGCGCGCGAGGAAGCCGCGATGGACTACGAGCGACAGTATGGATGGGGGGTGTGAGCACGCGCGGGACGGGAGAAGCTGAAGGAGGGAGGAGGATGTTGCCAAAGGAACTGCTCCTGAAGATGTTCTACTATCTCCGCTTGACGCGTGAAGCGGAGTATCGCATCGAGCGCGTCCTGTACCGACAGGGGAAGATCGTGGGCGGCGTTTACGTCGGGCGCGGGCAGGAAGCGATTGGCGTCGGTAGCGCCATTCAGCTGCGACCGGATGACGTCGTCGCGCCCAGCCATCGCGATATGAGCGTCTTCCTCATCCGCGGGATCCCGCTCAAGCAGATCATGGCGCAGTACATGGGGCGGCGGACGGGCGTGACCGGGGGCAAAGACGGGAACATGCACATGGGAGATATTCGACGGCACGTCATCGCGTTCCCGAGTCACATGGCCGATACGGTTCCGGTCGCGGCCGGCTGTGCCCTGGCCTTCAAGTTGCGCGGAGAAGATCGCGTGGCCGTTTGCTATTTCGGGGATGGGGCGACCAGCCGCGCCGATTGGCACGAGGGCTTGAACTTCGCCGCCGTCCAACGCCTGCCCATCGTCTACATCTGCAACAACAACCAATATGCCTACTCGACGCCGCTGTGGCGACAGATGGCCGTGCGAAACGTCGCCGATCGCGCCGTCAACTATGGGATCCCGGGGGAGATCGTGGACGGCAACGACGTGCTTGCCGTCTACGACGCGACGGCCCGCGCCGTGGAACGCGCGCGGCGGGGCGAAGGGCCGACGTTGCTGGAATGCAAGACCTTTCGCATGACGGGCCATTCGGCGCACGACGATGCCTTCTACGTCCCCAAGGAGCTTTTCGAAGAATGGGCGAAGAAGGATCCGATCGCACGCTTGGCCGACTATCTCACGACGCGGGGGGTCGCGACCGAAGCGGAGCTACGGGACATCGAGGCGCGGGTCCTGCGCGAGGTGGATGAAGCGATCGCGTGGGCCGAGCAGAGCCCGTATCCTGATCCGGAGGACTGTCTGGAGGGGGTATACGCTCCCCCCTCGTAAGCCTCATGCCGCTCTCACGACGATGGAGGAGACGCGCGCGTGATGAGGCCTCGTTCCTCCGGTCTCAAGAAGAGCACCGCACATGTCAAAAATATTTCTCGCCGAAACTCGGCGGTTGTTCGGCGATGCGGACGTTGAGGCAAGCGGGTTTGCCGCACGCGCGCATGCGCCGGAGGGCGGGAGCGATCTCTTCAGGTCGTTCGACGAACTCGCCGTATCCGCCGAGGGCTTCGACCACGCGATCGTAGCGCGTGAGGTGCAGCCGCGTCGCCACGGCCCGTTCCTCTCCGTAGAGCGCGATCTGCGGACGACGGATTTGTCCCCACGCCGCGTCGTTGCCAACGACGGACATGATGGGCAGGCGGAAACGCACGGCCGTATCGAACTCGAAGCCGTTGAAGCCGAAGGACCCATCGCCGAAGAGGACGAGGACGCGCTTCTCCGGATGGACCAACTGTGCTGCGATGGCGAAGGGGAGGCCGATGCCCAAACATCCGAAGGGCCCCGGGTCCATCCATTGCCCCGGCCAGGAGACTGGAAGCACTTTCGCCGCGAGCGAGACGATATCCCCCCCATCCCCGATGACGATCGTGTCGGGGTCCACGAACTCGGCCACTTCGCGACAGAGGCGAAGCGGATCAATGGGGATGGCTTCGGAATACAGGCGCGGCTCCCACGCCCGCTGTTGCTCCCGTTCGATCTCGCGCAGCCGATCGCGCCAGGCGGTGAAACGCAGCGCCGGATGCTCGGCGCACGCAGCCTCGTCCATCAGCTCGAAGATCGCGCGCAGGTCGCCGACCAAGCCCACATCGGCCGAGCGATTCTGTCCAATGACCGTGCGCTCGAGATCAATTTGGATGATCTTGGCGTCCGGGGACAATTCGCGTCCGAAATTGAGGCGGAAGTCCAGCGGGGTCCCGGCGAGGATGAGCACGTCCGCTTGTCGCAAGGCCTGGCGCCGCGCGTGGACGAAGAGCTGAGGCGAATCGGGAGGCAAAGCCCCGCGTCCCATGCCGTTGGTGAAGGTCGGCAGGTGCAACCGGCTCACGAACCGCGCGAGCGCATCATGCGCTCGGGACCAATGCACGCTACTGCCGGCGATGAGGACGGGGCGCTCGGCCTGCGCCAGCAGCGCGAGCGCCCGTCGAATGGCCTCCGAGCGGGGGCGCAGCTCCAACGGCTCCAGCGTTATGTGGGGGAACCGCACCGATTTCTCCGACACTTGATTCATCAGGATGTCCACCGGAATCTCCAAGAAGACCGGCCCAGGGATCCCCGTCGTCGCATGACGCAAGGCGACTTCGATCATCTCGGGGATGCGATCGGTATGCCACACCTGTCCCGCCCATTTCGTGACCGGGCGCATCAGGCTGACATGATCCATCTCCTGCAATGAGCCCTGACCGAGCTGGAAGGATGGCGCTTGCCCCCCGATGACAAGGATGGGACTGCCTGCTCGAAAGGCGTTCGCCACACCGGTGAGGCCATCGGTCACACCAGGCCCGGCCGTCACGACAGCGACGCCCGGCTTCCCCGTACAGCGAGCCCACGCATCGGCCGCATGCACCGCGGCTTGCTCGTGCCGCAGGTCAATGAGGCGCAGGCCCTCCTCCACGCATCCATCGTAAATCGGCAGGATATGCCCCCCGCAAAGCGTGAAGACGACCTCAACGCCCGCCGCTTTCAATGCCCGAGCGACCAATTGCCCTCCGTGAAGATTCATCGCTTCTCCCCCTCGAAAGGCTCATCGCGCTTCGCCATTTTACTCTCCCCTCCCTCGAAAGCCCAAGAGGATGAAGATCCGCAGGACGTCCGATCACGGGAGGCGAAAAATTCCGGTCTTCGCCGTATTGACCGAAGGTACGCGGCCATCGTAATCTCCTGGCGAATCGAAATCGGGCATAGCCGACGTAGGCATAGATCAAGCGGGAGAGGTCAAGATGGCGGTACCGAAGGTGGTCTTCACGCTCAAGGAAGTGGCGGAGTACTTGAACGTCCATCCGGACACGGTCCGCCGATACGTGAAACGGGGGGAGCTGCCGGCGTTCAAGATCGGCACCGATTGGCGGTTCAACAAAGAATCCATTGACCGATGGCGGAAGGCGCAAGAGGAGCGTTGCCGTCGCGAACTCCGCATGCGACGGCGCGTCGCGAAGGAAGCGTCCGAGCCATCGAAAAAGCAGTCGAGGGGCGGATGAAGGGAGCGATGAGCGGTCGCCGAGGATCGCAGGTGAGCGTAAGGCGTTGCCCCCACGTCCTTGGGGAGATCCTCCTACGGCTCCTATCGCGGGGCGGACGCCTGGGGGTCGGCCTCGCGATCCTGCTCGTGGGGGCGTCCTCGGCGACGGCCGAACAGTACTACTTCCGCCGGTACACGGCGACGGATGGACTCTCGCAAGCCGTTGTGCAAGCGCTCTATCAAGATCGGGCCGGGTATCTTTGGATTGGGACGCAAGCGGGATTGAACCGATATGATGGGGCGTCGTTCATCGCCTACGGTCCGGCTCACGGCCTCGCGCAGGATTGGATCAACGCCATCGTCGAAGATGCGCGCGGGCACTTATGGATCGCGACGCTGGGCGGCGTCTTCGCTTGGGACGGACGGCAGTTTCGCGCCCATACGATGGCCGACGGATTGGCCGACAATCGCGTCACGGCGCTCGCCATAGATCGGGAGGGGAGGATTTGGTGCGGGACGCCTCGAGGGCTCAGCCGCTACGACGGCCAGCGGTGGCGGACCTACACAGTGGCGGACGGGCTTCCGGATCCGCGCGTCAATGCGCTCCTGGTGGATGCGCACGGTCGGCTCTGGGTAGGGACGGAAGGCGGGCTCGCTTACTGGACAGGCTCCCGCTTCGTCGTCCTCGATGCGGAAGGTCTTCGCAGTCGGGGTGTTCGGGCGCTCGCCGAGGATCGAGCGCGTCGCTTGTGGATCGGAACCACCGCAGGCGTGCGCGTGTATGAGAGGGGACATCTGGTGAAGCACTATGCCACACCTCATCCCGTCGTCGCCTTATGTGCGGATCGCTTCGGCATCGTGTGGGGCGGAACGCCGCAAGGGTTGCTCAAGATCGAGGGCGATCGCTTCACCGTCCTCACGAGGGCTCACGGACTCGCCTATCCCGACGTGCGCGCGCTCCTGGAAGACCGCGAAGGGATCTTGTGGATCGGCGTCCTCGGAGGCTTGTACAAGTTTCACAGCCGCGCTTTCACGATCTATCGCGTGGAGGATGGCCTGGGGTCCAACGTCGTGCGTCCCATCGTGCGCGATCGGCGCGGATGGCTGTGGGTGGGCACCAGTGAAGGATTGAGCCGCTTCGATGGAGCCCATTGGCGAACCTTCACGAGGCGGGATGGGTTGACGGACGATTACGTCTTCGCCCTGTTGGAAGATCGCCGGGGATGGTTGTGGATCGGGACGCGCACGGGCATCACGCTCTTTGACGGCGCGCGGTTTCGGAAAAACCCGATCCTTTCTCGCCTTGGCCTCACTGTGGCGCTGGCTGAAGACCGCGCGGGCGTGATCTGGATTGCGACGCTGCCGGGAGGGGTATTCCGGTGGACGGGTTCGCGCCTGGAGCCGGTTCGAGTCGAAGGGCAGACGTTCTCCAACGCCCGCTTCCTCGTGGACCGGCGGGGATGGATCTGGATCTCGGGAGATCGCGGGCTCTCGCGATGGGATGGCCGCAGCTGGCGCACCTATACGACGCGTGATGGGTTGGCGAGCGATCAACCGTACTTCCTCTGCGAGGACGTGCGCGGACACATCTGGTTCGGTTACCACTCCTCGCACGGGGTGACGCGCTTCGACGGCAAAACCTTCCGGCACTACACGACGCGCGATGGATTGACGAATGATGCCGTATACTCGCTCGGAGCGGATCGGCAGGGGAACGTGTGGATCGGCACGGCGCGCGGCGTGGATCGCTTCGACGGCACGACGTTCATCAATTACGGGGTGGAAGAGGGGTACGCGGACCCGGAATCGAACGCCGGTGGATTTTGGGAAGACGCCGACGGGACGCTCTGGTTCGGGACGATGGGGGGGCTGAGCCGTTACGATCCGCGATTCGATCTGACGCGCAGCGCTCCGCCGGCGCTCCTCTTCCAAGAGGTGCGGCTCGGCGCTCGATCCTTCTCTTTGACAGCGCCACAAGATGGGCGCGCCCCCGAAGTCGGCTATCGGGACAATACGCTGATCGCGCGGGTTGTCGTCTTCTCGTTCCTCAACGAGCGTCGGGTCCAGATCGAATACCGGCTGCGGGGCTTTCAAGACGAGTGGACGCTTTTGGAGGGCCGGGAGCTGCGCGTGTCCAATCTGCCGCCGGGCTCATACACCCTTCAAGTACGCGCGCGGAAATATCGCGGCGCGTGGTCGCCGCCGCTCTCATTTGCGTTCGCGATTCGCGCACCGTGGTGGCAGCGGTGGTGGTTCTGGGGGATGGTGGGACTCGGCATGCTGGGCCTGTTCTACGGAGGGCATCGCTGGCGCACGGCCCACATTCGACGTCGCGCGGAAGAGCTGGAGCGGAAGGTCGCCGAGCGCACGCGCCAACTCGTGGAGAAGACGGAGGAGCTGGAATCGCTCCTCTACACGGTGTCGCACGATCTGAAGGCTCCGGTCATCTCCCTGCAGGGGCTCGCGAGCTTGCTCCAAACGGAGTTGGGGGAAGGCCTGTCTCCGAATGCCGCCTTTTATCTGGAGCGGATTCAGGTGAATGCGAGACAGATGCAACGGCTCATCGCCGAGCTGTTGGAGCTCTCGCGCATCGGGAGGCTGCGCGAACCGCGTCATCCGGTCTCGATGCGAGATTTGGTCGAAGACGTGCTGGCCGAATTGCACGGGCAGATCCAGCTCACGGGAGCGCGCATTCGCATCGCCGATACGCTGCCGACAGTCGTCGGCGAACGCACCCGATTGCGCCAGGTGTGGGCGAACCTGATCTCCAACGCCTTGCGCTTCTCGCGCCCGCAGGTCCCTCCGGAGATCGAGATCGGCGCGCGCCAGGAGCCCAAAGGCACCGTCGCTTTCTTCGTTCGCGATAACGGCATCGGCATCGCCCCCGAGCATCAGGAGAAGATCTTCGAGATCTTCTACCGCGTCGAGGGCAAATATCACGATGATGAAGGCACGGGCGTCGGCTTGGCGATCGTCAAGCGCATCGTCCAAGCCCATGGAGGGCGCGTGTGGGTCGAATCGGAAGGGCTTGGGAAAGGAAGCACGTTCTGGTTCACGCTTCCGATCGCGCCGGAGGATCCGAACGCCGAGGGATCTCGTGAATGAGCATCTTCATCGCGGAGGAGGGATGGATGAAACCCATCGTGATCTTGTTGGTGGAGGACAATCCCGATCACGTCCTGCTCATCAAGCGCGCCTTGGAGCTGAACAACATCCTCAATGAGGTGCGGGTCGTCGAGGATGGACAAGAGGCGCTCGATTATCTCTATCGCCAGGGGAAATACGCCGATCCGGAATCGGCGCCGCGTCCGGGGCTCATCTTGCTCGATATCAAGCTCCCGAAGGTGGATGGATTGGACGTCTTGCGACGGATCAAGAGCGACCCCATCCTGAAGATGATCCCCATCATCATGCTGACCAGCTCCGAACAAGAGGCCGATATCGTGCGAAGCTATGTGAACGGAGCGAACTCTTACGTCGTGAAGCCCATTCAGTTTGACGAGTTCGTCCGGAAGGTGCGGGAGCTGAAGCTCTACTGGCTCTTGGTCAACACGCTGCCTCCGGAGTCAGCGTTCGGAGGGCCGACGCCATAGGAGAAGGCGCGTCTCTGTTCGAGGGACGGGCCAGGGCTTCCGCGAGGGAAGATGAATCCTCGCGGGCGCCCGAGATCTCTTTTTCGGCATAGGAGGCATCGCGATGACGGCGAAGGTCAGCGAACCCGCGGGGCCTGCGCCCCCGGAAGCGCGGTCGGGATACCGCATCCTCATCATCGAGGATGATCCCGACCACCGGATGCTGGAAACGCGCGCCTTGAAGAAGCAGTTGGGTCCGGAGACCGACATCGTGGCCGTCGCGACATCGGCCGAGGGGTTGCGCGCCTTGGAGCACGAAGCCTTCGATCTCGTGCTGGCCGACTATCGAATGCCCGGGATGGACGGGCTGGAGTTCCTTCGAGCGGTGCGGGCTCGACATCTCGACGTACCGGTGATCTTAGTGACCGGGCTGGGTAATGAGCGCGTCGCCGTAGAGGCCCTCAAACACGGGGCGGCCGACTACGTGATCAAGGAAGCGGGATACTGGGAGCTGCTTCCGACGCTGGTCGAGCGAGCGATCCGCGTATGGCAGACGAAGCGCCGGATCGAGGAGGCCCGTCGCCGCACGACGATCTTGCACGAGCTGGCGCAGGCCATGAGCCGCACACTCGAGATGTCGGAGTTGCTGCAGATCCTCGTGCGGACGTGCGCCGAAGTCTTTCGCGCCGAGTGCGCCACCGTATATGTGCCGGATCGGAACTTGGAGACGATCTTCGACATGGTGACGTACGACACGGACTCGGAGCGCGCCGATGTGTGGCACTCGCTGAAGGGGCGCCGCCTCGCCGACCTCCCCATGCGATGGAGATTCGAGGAGGCGCCCGGGCCGGTGATCATCCCGGATGCCACGCAGAGCGATCTGCTGCCTGAGGAACTGGTGAGCGCGCTCGGTCTCCGCTCGGTCTTGGGCGTTCCCCTGTGCGCTCGGGGGAAGCCGGTCGCCGCCCTCTTCGTGAGCGCGCGACGACCGAACGTCTTCACGGAGGAAGATGCGGCTTTCGCCCGACTGATCGCCGAGCAGGCGGCCATGGCGCTGGAGAACGCGCGCCTCTACCAGGAAGTTCGTCAGCGGCTCTTCGAGCTGAATGGACTCTATGAGATCGCGCGCTTGTTCGGATGGGTGCGGAACCCGCGCGACGTCTACGGAGAGCTGACGGAGCTGATCGCTCGCCTGATCGGCGCGACGCGCTGCATCATCGCCACGTACGATCCCGTGACGCGCACGCTGCGGGCCGAGCCCCCCGGGTATCGCGTGGACGAGGCGCTGGTGAAAGCCGCGTCGTACGTCGTCACCGACGAGCTGCGCGCCTTTTGGAACTTGCGGACGCAAGGCCCATTCATCGCGAATCGCCCGGAAGAGATCCCGAGCCCCTTGCAACGGTTCGTCTCGACGTTCGGCGTGGAGAATCTCCTGACCGTCGCTATGCTCGCCGAGGGACGGGCCATGGGAGTCATCTATGCTCTCGACAAGCCAGGGGGATTCACGCCCGAAGACGCGCGCTTGCTCAGCATCTTCGCCAGCCAAGCGGCTCACGTCATCCAAAGCGCCTGCCTCTACGAAGAACTGGCGCGCTCCGAGCAGAAGTATCGCGATCTCTTCGAGAACGCGATCGTGGGCATTTACCGAAGCACGCCCGAGGGACAAGTGCTCATGGCGAATCCGACGCTGGCGCGTCTACTGGAGTATCCGAACGTGGAAGCGCTTCTGGCCGTCCCCGCCTCCGAGGTCTGGGCGAATCCTCAGGACCGCGAGTTGTGGCGTCAGCAGCTTGAGCGACATGGGACTCTCGAACACGAATACCTGGTTCGGACCCGCACGGGACGAACGCGTTGGGTGCATGACGTCGCGCGCGTCGTCCGCGATGCCGAGGGGCGCGTGCTCTACTACGAGGGCGCTCTTTTAGACGTCACCGAGTTGAAGCGGGCGGAGGCCGAACGCGAGGCGATGTTGGAGATCACACGAGGGGCTACGACGATCGCCGAGCTCGAGGAGCTGTTCCCCCTGATCCACCGCGCCTTGAAGCGCGTGCTCCCAGCGGAGAATTTCTTCATCGCGCTCTATGACGCGTCCACCGGATTCTTCCACTTCCCATACTTCGCCGATCAGCATGATGCCCCCCCACCGCCTTTGCGCTTGGAGAAGACGGCCACGGCGTATGTCTTTCGGACCGGACGACCGCAACGGCTCACGCGAGAGCACTGCCGTCAGCTGACCGAACAAGGGGAATTGGAGACCGTGGGAACGCCCTCGGCATGCTGGGTGGGCGTGCCGTTGCGCACGCCGAGGGAGACGATCGGCGTGCTCGCCGTCCAACATTACGAGGACGAACGCGCTTATACGGATCGCGACCTGGAATTTCTGACCTCCGTGGGGAATCATGTCGCCGTGATCATCGAGCGGAAGCTGGCCGAGGAGGCGGAACGGCGCGCTCGGGAGCAGTTGGCCCGCATTTACGATCTCGTCACTCGGTTCCAGCGGCAGGAGCTGTTCGATCACGCCGCGCGCACGCTCGCGCAACTCTTCGACGTGGAGTATGCCCTGCTCGGCGTGATGGAAGAAGGTGGCACGCGGGTGCGCGCGCTGGCTTTCTACGATGAGGGAGAGCTTCGGCATGACTTCTCCTACGCGCTGCGCGGGACGCCCTGCGAGAACGTCATGACGCGCGCCGAGTGGTGCGCCTATGCGTGCCGTGCGTGGGAGCTGTTTCCCGAGGACGAGATCCTCGCGGCCCTTCGCATCGAAGCCTACATCGGCGCCCCCATCCTCGGGAGCACCGGCGAGGTGCTCGGAGTGGTCAACGCCTTCGGGAAACGCCCGCGCGCGTTCACCGAAGCCGATGCGCACTTATTGCAGATCGTCGGCCAACGCGTCGGAGCTGAGATCGAACGGCTGCGCGAAGAGGACGCTCGGCTGAAACTGCAGGAGCAACTCTATCAGGCGCAGAAGATGGAATCCATCGGCACGCTCGCCGGGGGCGTCGCGCACGATTTCAACAACATCCTCACGGGAATGGTGGGATTCGCCGAATTGGCGCTCATGGAGCTCGGGCCGCGCCATGAGATCGCGGAATACCTGCGTCACATCCTCTCGTTGGGAGCGCGGGCGCGCGATCTCGTGCAGCAACTCTTGCTCTTCGGCCGGCCTTCCGCGAGCGAGCGGCAGAGGTGCGATCTTCACACTCTCCTCAGCGAGTTCACGGCTCTGCTCGGACGCACGCTGCCGGAGCACATCGAGATCGAGGTGGATCTGCCGCAAGAGGCACTCGTCATTGAGGCCAACCCCTCGCAGCTTCAGCAGGTGCTCCTCAACATCGCCGTCAATGCGCGCGATGCCATGCCGACCGGCGGGCGCTTGCGCATCGAAGCGCGTTCGGTAGATGTGGAGGCTCCCGCTGTCCCACACATTCAACCGGGACGCTTCGTGCGCGTGACGCTCAGCGATACCGGCCCCGGCATCCCTCCGCATATTCTGCCGCACATCTTCGAACCGTTCTTCACGACGAAAGAAGTGGGCAAAGGGACAGGGCTGGGACTGGCCGTGGCCTACGGGATCATCAAAGCGCACGGCGGGTGGATTGACGTCGAGAGCGAACTCGGACACGGAACGCGGTTTCATCTCTACCTCCCCGCTCTCGCTCCTCAACCGCTCTCCGGCGAGCCGTCGCTTGAGGAGGGGGAGCTGCCGGGCGGGCACGAGACCATACTCCTGATCGAAGACGAAGCCATCATCCTCGAACTGGGACGGCAGATGCTCCAATCCTTGGGATATCACGTGCTCACGGCGCGCGACGGGCAAGAGGGCGTGGCCCTCTACGCGGCTTGGCACTCGCAGATTGACCTGATTCTGCTGGACGTCGTCATGCCGCGGATGAGCGGGCATCAGGCGTTTCAGCAACTGCGTCGCATCAATCCGAAGGCAAAGATCCTGCTCATCACCGGCTATAGTCCGGAGCGCGTTGCCGCCGAATTGCTCGCCCAGGGAGCATTGGGCGTCGTCCAGAAACCTTACGGGCGAAGGGAATTGGCCCACGCTGTGCGCCGGGCGCTCGATACGTAATTCTCCTCATCAGATGAAGGCGCGGGCGCCTCGGACGAGGCGAGACGCCCGCGAGGCGACGCTCATTCCTGCGGTGGAAGCTGGGGCCCCGACTGCGGCCGCGGCAACGGTTTGCGCGGGAGCTTCTCATCGCGCATGGCCGCATGGTAGACGAACGAGGCCATGATCACCGCCGCTTGCATCAGATCGCCCGGCAGAAGCCGATCGTACACGTCCATATTCGTGTGATGGGTGCGCGTGCTGTAGTCGATGGGGTCCTGGATGAATTGAAAGGCCGGGATCCCCACGGCATCGAAGGAGAGATGATCGGTGCCGCCCGTGCCCCGAATCGTCACCGTCGTCGCCCCCAAGTCGTGGAAGGGGCGCAGCCACGCCTCGAAGATCGGCCGCACGGCGTCGTTGCCCTGGAGATAGATGCCGCGAATTCGCCCCGTCCCATTGTCGAGGTTGAAATAGACGGAGATCTTCGCATGCTCGGGCTTCAACTCCATCGTCCGCGGATTGCCGAAATACTTCTCCACGTAAGCGCGCGAGCCCAATAGCCCTTGCTCTTCCCCCGTCCAGAGGGCGACGCGGATCGTGCGTCGTGGTTGGACGCCGATCGCTTTGAGAATCCGCACGGCTTCCATGACGACGGCCGATCCGGCGGCGTTATCCGTCGCTCCGGTCCCCGCATGCCAAGAATCCAGATGCGCGCCCAGCATGACGATCTCATCCTTCAATCTCGGATCCACGCCCGGGATCTCCGCCAGCACGTTGTAGCCCTGCACGTCGTCGTCGTGGAAGCGAGTCTTGATGGTGATCTCCAGTTTCACGGGGATCTTCCTCTCCAACAAGCGTGCGATCCGCGCATAATGCTCGATCGCGACGACGAGCGAGGGCACTGTCGGCTCGGCATTCAGGCGATAGGATCCCCCTCCGGTGACGAAGATCGTCCCATGTTCGCCACGGCTGGGTTCCAGCACCACGGCCACCCCCTCTTCGCGGAGAAACCGCATGATCTTCTCTTGTAGAGCCCGCTGAGCGCGCAGCTCCTCCCGTTGAGCTTCCATGGGAGAACGCACGCCCGGTTCCGGAGCTTGCGCCAAGCGTTTCAAATCGTCCTCACTGTGCCGCCGCGCGTCCGGCTCAAATCGCGTGATCGCTTGACGCGGCGGCTGCAGCATGACGATAGCGCCCTTGAGCTTCCCTTTATAGGCGGCGAAATCCTCCTCTGATCGGAGCGTGACGAGCACCGGAGACCCTACCACCGTGCCCTCCGTCCCCGGCGTCCATGCCTTCGGATAGGCGATGATCGGCATGTGTGTCGGCTCCAGCATCTCGATGGAGAAGCGCTCGACCGACCACCCTCGCCCGAAAGTCCCCCATGGTTCTAGCCGGGCGTTGGCGAGCCCCCACTCGGCGAACTTCTGACGCGCCCATTCGCTCGCCGCCCTCAGATTCGGAGAGCCCGTCAACCGCGGCCCGTAGACGTCCGTCAGGTAACTGGCGATCTCCATGACCTTGGAGTTCCCAAATCCCTCTTGCTTGATCCGCGCGATCGCATACAGATCCACCGGCTCTTCGGCCCGAATCAAGGGAGGGATGACCAACAACAGAAGGAGAAGCATCGTCGTCCGATGTCGCATACTCCCTCTCCCCATGTGGAATACCCACCTCAGCCGTGCAGAGATACACGAATCTCCCGGAAAACGCAAGGGATGATCAACGCTTGGGGAACCTCAGCGTCTCGACGCCATCACGAGCGGGGGGGAAACACTTCGCGAGGAGGGATGCGTTCGCCTCGTCCCGTCAACAAGCCGATCCCATGCTCCTGAACGGCAGCAACCGTATGCTGATCAATTCGCAAGCCAAAGATATAGACCAAGTAGGGGCCCGGCACCCCGGCCGTTCGAAGCCGTTTCTGCCAACCCGCAGACCTCATGCGCTGTACCCAATCACGCACAGCTCGCCGACTCAGCCGCGTTTTGACTTCCACGATCACCCAGAGGGTCGCACCCGTCTGATCCCGAACAGGGACTACGACATCAATCTCCCCGTTCAGAGAGAGCGTGGAGGGCTCAGCCAAAAGGCGATACCCCTTCTCTTCCAGCGTTGTGATGAGGACGCTCTCGGCCTCTTCTTCAATCGTCGCCCCTAAGACCGCCTGGAATCGCCCCATCTCCTTAATGGCCGCCTCTACGCGCCACATCCGCTCCTCCAATCGCTGCTGCGCCTTGACCCACTGCATCATCGCAGCCTCCAACTGCGCCATGCGCTCATCTGCTCGCCGCTGCGCCTCCGCCAGCTGCTCCACCACTGCCTCCAACCGACCCACCCGCTCCTCCGTCCGCCGCTGCGCCTCCGCCAGCTGCTCCACCACTGCCTCCAACCGACCCACCCGCTCCTCCGTCCGCCGCTGCGCCTCCGCCAGCTGCTCCACCACTGCCTCCAACCGACCCACCCGCTCCTCCGTCCGCCGCTGCGCCTCCGCCAACTCCCGCTGTGCCTCCGCCAACTCTCGGACGATGGCTGGCAGTCTCAAGAGATCCTCTGTCAATAACAGACGACGCAGTTCAGCCTGCCACTCTGGATGCTGCTCCAGCAGGCGAACGAGATCGGAAAAATCACTCACCGTGAACGCCATCGCTTTCCTCCAGCAAAATATCCTCACACAGTGTATCAAATCAGCGCTGTAAAAGCGAGCGCCCGGGAACCAGGCATCCCCCCTTCTGCGTCCATCGGCGGGATCCTGGGCTCATGCGCGCATGCGGGCGAATCGGTCTAATCGCGCGATGGCTTCGTGGAGCACTTCGCGGGACGTCGCGTATGAGATGCGCACGTATCCTTCCGTTCCGAAGGATCCCCCGGCCGTGAGAGCGATCTGACACTCTTCGAGGAGACGGAGCTCCAACTCCTTCGATGTCTGGATACCGCGCACGCGCATCAAATCCCGCACGTCGGGGAAGACGTAAAAAGCTCCTTCTGGCTCCACACACCGGACCCCCGGCACGTCGTTGAGCGCAGCGACGAGGAAGTCGCGCCGCTGCTGATATTCCCGAAGCATGCGCGCCACCGAATCCTGAGGTCCCGTGAGCGCCTCCACGGCCGCCTTCTGCGCGATTGAAGTCGGATTCGATGTGGAATGGCTCTGGACCTTGATCATTTCTCGAATCCAGGCCAATGGGCCAACGGCATATCCGACACGCCATCCCGTCATCGCGTAGGTCTTGGAGAAGGAACCGACGATCAACACACGCTCGCGCAACGCCTCCGGCAGCGACGCCGCCGAGAAGGGAACATGTGGGGGATAGACGAATTCGCGATAGCATTCATCGGAAATGACATAGCACCCACGTTCGACGGCCAGCTCCACGATGCGCCGGAACTCAGTCGGTGGGATCACGCGCCCCGTCGGATTGTTCGGCGAGTTCAAGATGAGAAGCTTCGCCCTGGGCGTCAACGCCTCGCTGACCATCTCCGCCGTCAGATGAAACGCATTCGTCTCCGTGGAGATGAAAACGTTTCGCCCGCCCGCGAACGTGACGATCTGCGGGAACGTCACCCAATAGGGAGCGGGGATCAACACATCATCCCCCGATTCGATGAGGGTCACAATGGCGTTGAAGATCGCTTGCTTCCCTCCGGCCGTCACGATGACTTGCTCGGGGGTGTAGGACGAACCGAAACGCTCGTTCAAAACCCGCGCGATTGCAGCGCGCAGTTCGGCGATCCCGGCAGCCGGCGTATAGCGTGTGAAATTCTCCGCTAGGGCGCGGCGAGCCGCTTCCTTGATATACTCGGGGGTGGGGAAATCTGGCTCTCCCGCCCCCAAGTCGAGCACGCGCTGCCCGGCCGCGCGCAACCGTTCGGCCGCTTGCAGCACAGCCATCGTGGACGAGGCTTCCATGAGACGCACGCGCTCGGCCGCGGGGAATTCACCCGCGAACAGTCGTTCGCCGCTCATCTTCATCCTCCTTTCCTTCGCATGGAATCACGCCTTCCCGAAGAGCTTCTCCTTCATCCGCCGCTCGACGCTCGGCGGGACGACGCCTGCGACGTTTCCCCCCAGCGCGCACACCTCCTTCACGAGGCGAGAGCTGAGGTAAGTATAAGGTTCCGCGGGCATCATGAAGATCGTCTCGATCGTCGGATCGAGTCGCCGATTCATGAGGGCCATTTGGAATTCGTACTCGTAATCGGAGATCGCGCGAATGCCGCGAATGATGACATGAGCCCCAACCTTGCGGGCGTATTCGACGAGCAGCCCATCGAACGTATCCACGCGGACCCGCGGGGAGGTGACGACCTCGCGGATCATCTCCACGCGCTCCTGGACCGTGAAGAGAGGCGTCTTCGCCGGATTGATGAGCACAGCGACGATGACCTCGTCAAAAAGCCGCGCGGCCCGCTCGATCAGATCGAGATGCCCATTCGTGATGGGATCGAACGATCCCGGATAAATCGCTCGACGCATGCCCCCCTCCTTCCGCTCCGAACCGATAGCTCTCCCGCTGTCCTCGCATCCCCGTGCCCTTCGTCCGCACAAAGTTGTTGCGGAGGAGCCAATTTTAAGCTACCCTATTGTCGGATTCAAACCAATGGCGTGGTGTGATGGACCGATGATCGAAGAGTTTCGCCAAAAGCACGAGGAGCTGAAAGAACGCGCGCTCGAACTCAGGAGGTTTCTTTGACATCGAGTCGAAGCGAGCGGAGCTGGCTCGACTCGAGGAGAAGATGGCGCAGCCGGACTTTTGGAATGATCCGGCGCGTGCCGGGCAAACGCTGCGCGTTCGACACCGCTTGGAATCCGAAATCGAAGCCCTCGAGCGCCTGGAGCGCGAGTTGGAGGAGATCGAGATCCTCCTCGATCTGGCTCAGGAAGATGAGGCCTTCCTTCAGGAGCTGCGCGAGCGTACATCCCATTTGGCGACCGAGATCGAAGAGATGGAACTGAAAGCGTTGCTCTCTGGGGAACATGATGCGGGCAACGCCATCGTCACGATCACCGCGGGGGCCGGGGGGACGGACGCGCAAGATTGGGCGGAGATGCTCCTGCGCCTCTATTTGCGCTGGGCGGAGAAGCACGGCTATAAGACGGAACTGCTCGATCTCCAGCCGGGCCAGGAAGCGGGGATCAAATCGGCGACGTTCCGCGTCGAAGGAGAATACGCTTACGGTTACCTGAGCGCGGAATCGGGCGTGCATCGGCTCGTACGTCTCTCCCCCTTCAATATCGCCCATAGCCGCGAGACGAGCTTCGCTTCGGTCTCCGTCTACCCCGATCTGGACGAGGACATCGTCGTCGAGATCGACGAGAAGGATTTGCGCATCGAGACGTTCCGCTCCTCGGGGGCCGGGGGACAGCACGTCAACAAGACCGAATCGGCCGTGCGCATCACGCATTTGCCAACGGGGATCGTCGTCTCCTGCCAGAATCAACGCTCGCAACATCAGAATCGAGAGATGGCCATGCGGATCCTCCGGGCTAAGCTCTACGAGCACGAGCGACAAAAGCGCCTGGCCGAACGGCAACAGTTCGAACAAAATAAGCGCGAGATCAGCTTCGGTTCGCAGATCCGAAGTTACGTCCTCCATCCCTATAAGCTGGTGAAGGACCTGCGCACGCGATACGAGACGAGCGACGTGGAGGCCGTCTTGGACGGTGAGATTGACGAGTTCATCCGACAGTATCTGATCGCGAAGCGACGAGGCGCCAGTGAGCCGGCGCCGACGAAGACGGGCTGACGAGGGCACGCATGGTCGCCTCTCATCCCCCCATGAACAAACCCTCGCGTTCGCGCGCGGATGAGGCCTTGGGCCTTCTGCTGCTGGCCAGCGGCGTGATCCTCTTACTGAGCGTCCTCTCCTATCATCCGGAGGACCCCGCCTGGAATGTGCTCACCTCTCGCTCGATCGTGCAGAACAAGGTCGGACGCGTCGGGGCATATGTCGCCGATTTCTGCCTCCAGATGTTGGGACTCGCTGCCTTTGGCGTGCCGGTGCTGTTATTCGCATGGGCATGGACGAAACTTCGGTCGCGCTCTTGGCGAGCGCCGCTGCTGAAGAGCCTCGGCTGGGGGGGGATCCTGCTGGCGGGGGCGGGATTGCTGAGCGTGCTTTCCCCTCGTGAGTACGTCGTGTGGCCGACGGTTCGTCCCGGAGGGATGCTGGGGACGATCGTGGCGACACAGCTTGTGGCCTTCTTGAATACCGCTGGTGCGGCCTTGGTGCTTGGTGTGGTGTTGCTGCTCGCTCTTATGGCCGTGGGGAACTTCTCCGTGATCGCTCTTGGGGAAACCGTGATGCGGATGATGCGCCGCGTCTCAGCCTATTTCCGGAAACCCGCCGAACGCGTTCCCCAAGCTCCCACGCCGCCATCTGCGGGCCCGGCTCGGCCGAAGGTCATCGCCTGGGATGCCCTCGACGCCACCGAGCCGGCCACGGGGTCAGAACCATCAGCCCCAGCGGAGGAACGGACGGTGGAACCCGTGCTCTCGTTCTCGGACGCTGACTTAGAAGCGAAACCTCGGACGCGCAGCTCCGTCCCTCCGGTTCCGGTGGATGTCGAAGAGATCATCGAACGTCGCACGCCATCGCCAGTCCTGACGGCGCGGCGCGAGCCGGGCGAGTCGGCGCGCCAGGTGGCGGCTGACCCGATCGCCGAGATGCTCTCGACGGCCTCGGTCCGAAGCGCCAAGCAGGTGGAGAAAGCGAGTCCTGCAGACCGTTTCGCGGCGATGAGTTTCAGCGGGCGATTCCAACTCCCCACCGTTGAGATGCTCATCGAACCGCCCCCTCCGCACGAACACGCCCATGACGAGTTAATGCAGCGCGCTGTTCTGCTGGCCGAGAAATTCAAGGAATTCGGCATCACGGGCCACGTGCATCAGATCAGTCCCGGCCCCGTCGTCACGACCTTTGAGTTCAAACCCGATCCGGGGATCAAGTACAGCCGCATCGTCAGCTTGGTCGAGGATCTCTGCCTGGCCTTGGAAGCCGAATCCATTCGCATTGATCGCATCCCCGGCAAATCCACCATTGGCATCGAGGTTCCGAACAAACACCGCGAGTTGATCCGTCTCCGCGAGATCATCGAGTCGAAGAAATTTCAAGAATCCCGCTCTCGCCTGACGATCGCGCTGGGCAAGACTATTGATGGCGGCGTCTACATCAGCGATCTGGCGAAGATGCCCCATCTGCTGATCGCCGGAGCGACGGGCTCGGGCAAGTCCATGACGGTCAACTGCATCCTCGTCTCCATCCTCTTCAAAGCGACGCCCGAGGAGGTGCGGTTCATTCTCATTGATCCGAAGCGTCTGGAATTGGGACTCTACGATGGCATCCCCCATCTGCTGGCGCCGATCGTCACCGATCCGAAGCGCGCGGCCTACGCTCTGAAATGGGCGGTCGCGGAGATGGAGAATCGGTACAAGCTCCTGGCGAGCTTCGGCGTGCGCAATATCGAGCAATTCAATCGGGAGATTCGCGATCTCGCCGATCGCCCCCTCACGCTGGAGAGTGGAGAACCGATCCGACCGCTCCCCTACCTCGTCATCATCATTGATGAACTCGCCGACCTGATGATGGTCGCCTCGAGCGAGGTCGAAACGGCGATCACGCGCTTAGCGCAAATGGCGCGCGCCGTGGGCCTGCACCTGGTCCTGACGACGCAGCGGCCCTCGGTGGACGTCATCACGGGACTCATCAAAGCGAATTTCCCCTGTCGGATCGCTTTTCGCGTCTCCTCGAAAGTGGATTCCCGCACGATCCTCGATGCCAACGGGGCTGAGGCGCTCCTGGGGCGAGGCGATATGCTCTTCCTCCCGCCGGGCTCCTCGCGCCTGGTGCGCGTGCACGGGGCGTTCATCGAAGAAGCTGAGATCAAACGCGTGGTGGAGTTCCTGAAAGCCCAAGGGGCGCCGCAGTACGATGAGACCGTCCTGATGTCGGACAAGGAATACGCCGCAACACAAAGTGGGGGGGAGAAGCGCGACGAATTGTACGAGGAGGCCCTCAAGATCGTCGTCGAGATGGGACGCGCCTCCACCTCGGTGCTCCAACGCCGCTTGCGCATCGGCTACGGGCGCGCCGCCTCGATCATTGACATGATGGAACGGGAGGGATACGTCGAACCCGCCGATGGGCCGCGTCCGCGCGCCATCACCCGCAAAGCCCTCGAGTTTCGAGAACGCCTTCGCCAGATGGAATCCGAAAAGTAGAAAACCGCCCCGCCGACCAAGTATAATCCTCCTATCGCGGGCAATCTGGAGCGGGGATCATGAAAGAGAGCGATAAGGGTCTCAGCGGCTTTTTCGCTGCATTTCAAGCGAGGGCCTTCCTTCTCGGGATCCCCTTTCCCGAGGCTCGTCGAGGCTTCATCTTCATCCCTACCCTTTCGCTCAGGAGGCACTCATATGTGTAGCACGGCTTTGAACCGCTGGATCGAGGACGTCGCACGCGTGACGCGACCGGATCGCATCGTTTGGTGCGATGGATCCGAGAGCGAATATCACGCCCTCATCGAACAGATGCTTGGCGATGGGACGCTGCTGCGGCTCAATGAGCAGCGGTACCCCAACTGTTACTTACATCGCAGCCATCCGACCGATGTCGCTCGGACCGAACATTTGACGTTCATCTGCACGCCGAGGCCGGAGGACGCGGGGCCTACGAACAATTGGATGTCTCCGGAGGAAGCGCGCGAGCGCGTGGGTGCGCTCTTTCGCGGATGCATGAGGGGACGGACCATGTACGTCGTCCCGTACCTCATGGGGCCGCCCGCATCTCCCTTCAGCGAAGTGGGCGTCGAAGTGACCGACAGCCCGTACGTCGTCGCGAACATGCGCATCATGACGCGCATGGGGAAGATCGCGCTCGAGCAGCTGGGCGATTCCGAGCGCTTCGTTCGCGGCCTGCACTCGCTCGGCGATCTGAGCCCGGAGCGCCGGTATATCTGCCATTTCCCCGAAGAACGTGCCATCTGGAGCATCGGCTCAGGATACGGGGGCAATGCGTTGCTCGGGAAGAAATGCCATTCGCTGCGCATCGCGAGCGTCGAAGCTCGGGATGAAGGATGGTTGGCCGAACACATGTTGATCATCGGCGTCGAGGATCCGGAGGGGAACGTGACGTATATCGCTGGGGCATTTCCGAGCGCCTGCGGAAAGACGAACCTCGCTATGCTCGTCCCTCCACCGGCATTGGACCGCTATAAGGTCTGGACGGTCGGCGACGACATCGCGTGGCTGCGATTTGGCCCTGATGGTCGTCTCTGGGCGGTGAACCCCGAGACGGGATTTTTCGGCGTCGCCCCCGGCACGAGCATGAAGACGAATCCTAACGCGATGGTCGCGCTCTCGCGAAATTCCATCTTCACCAATGTTGCGCTGACGCCGGAAGGAACGCCCTGGTGGGAGGGGATGAGCGACCCTCCCGAATTCGCCTACGATTGGCAGGGGAAACCGTGGACCCCGACGAGCGGGCGGCCTGCTGCTCATCCGAACGCGCGATATACGGCGCCGGCGCATCAATGCCCCTCGATCTCTCCGCATTGGGAGGATCCGCAAGGTGTACCGATCTCGGCGATCCTCTTCGGCGGACGGCGAGCCCGCGTGGCCCCGCTCGTCTATGAGGCCTTCGATTGGACGCATGGCGTCTTCGTCGGCGCGAGCATGGCTTCGGAGACGACGGCGGCGGCGATGGGCGACATCGGCGTCGTGCGGCGCGATCCTATGGCGATGCTCCCCTTCTGCGGCTACAACATGGCCGATTACTTTCGCCACTGGCTTCGGATGGGTGCCCGAAGTTCGAAGATGCCCCGCATCTTCCACGTCAACTGGTTCCGCACGGATGAGAGCGGTCGGTTCCTGTGGCCGGGATTCGGCGAGAACCTCCGCGTCCTGAAATGGATCATCGAACGAGTGAACGGACGCGGTGACGCGGAAGAAACGCCCATCGGATATGTCCCCACGCCCGAAGCCCTCGATTTAGAAGGGCTCGCGCTCTCGAAAGAAACGGTGCGGAAGCTGCTGCGCGTGGATGCGGACGAGTGGCATCAAGAAGCAGGGGCCATCGCCGACTTCTTCCGCACATTCGGCGACCGTCTCCCTGAGGAGCTGTGGCGGGAACATCGTCAGCTCCTGCGCCGCCTGGGACGAACCGGTCCCTCTCTGTGATGCCTCCTTGGTCGTGCGGGCTTTTAGCCGCTCGCTCACGAGAGCGTCATGTTCGCCTTCGTCCGCAACCGAGCGCGCGCGCCTTCACTCTTTCCGCTCCGGGCTGATGGAGATCTCGCTCACTTCCTGCTCAAAGGTGGGCCCTTCGACGAAGAGATAATAGGCCACGCCCACGAGCACGAGGACGACCAAAATGGCGATCACCACGATGTACCACGGCAATCCGTAGGGCATGAGCAAGAGGAACGGACCGATGATCACCAATCCCAGACCAATGGCGATCGAAGCTCGCACGATCGGCGTCTCCTCAGCTGGCGTCCGCAACCGCTCCCCGATCAACGCTCCGGCGACCGTCGCGATGACGCCGACGGCAACGGTGACCAGAAAAGACATCCATGCTCCCGTCTTCGCAAAGGAGACGAGGAAGACGGTCTCTGGCGCTCCCCCAAAAACGGCGAGCGAGGTCACGACCATCGCGCCCAGCGCCGCGACGACCGGTTCCCCGAGGACGACGCGCTCTTGCATGAGGCCGAGAATCAGCCCCCCGATGAAGAAGCTCCCCAGCGTGATGGCCAAGAATAAGGGGTTCCCAAACCGTAGCGTCGCGATCAGCGGTTCCGACTCCGAGGCGGCAATACGCTGCGCGTAGAGTGAGACTAAGGCGCCGACGACCAAATGCATCCCCACGATGACGGCCATGCTGATGAGGACTCGCTTCGTTCCGCCTCTCATCCTCCCCTCCTCATCGGAGTCTCTTCCACCGCGCGAGATCATAAATCTCCCGCTCGCCTTCTGTCAATCGAAGGTGCTCCGAGGGGACTCATTCGAGGTTCTGCATGGAGGCGAGGAACTCCGCGTTCGAGCGGGTTTTGCTCAGCTTCTCCAAAAGCAACTCCATCGCCTCGACCGGCGAGAGCTGACTGAGGATACGCCGCAGGATGAAGAGGCGATTGAGGTCGTCGGGCGGGATGAGCAACTCTTCCTTTCGCGTGCCCGAACGTAGGATGTCAATGGCCGGGAAGATGCGCTTATCCACGAGCCGGCGATCGAGATGAATCTCCATGTTGCCCGTTCCTTTGAACTCCTCAAAGATGACGTCGTCCATGCGCGAGCCCGTATCAATGAGCGCCGTGGCGATGATCGTGAGCGACCCTCCCTCCTCGATGTTACGTGCTGCGCCAAAGAAGCGCTTGGGATGGCGCAAGGCGTTCGCCTCGATGCCGCCGGAGAGCACTCGTCCCGAGGAGGGCACCGTGGCATTATACGCTCGCGCCAACCGCGTGATCGAATCCAGGAGGATGACGACATCGCGCCCATGCTCGACCAATCGCTTCGCCTTCTCGATGACCATCTCGGCTACCTGGATGTGGCGCGTCGCCGGCTCGTCGAACGTCGAGCTGATGACCTCCCCATGAACCGAGCGCATCATGTCGGTCACCTCTTCAGGTCGCTCGTCAATCAAGAGGACGATGAGGACGATCTCCGGATGATTCCGCGTGATCGAATTGGCGATGTTTTGCAAGAGCATCGTCTTCCCCGCCCGCGGCGGAGAGACGATCAACCCCCGTTGCCCTTTCCCAATCGGCGTCAACAAGTCCAAGACGCGCGCCGAGAGGTTCTCCGGCCCCACCTCCATCCGAATGCGTTCGCACGGATAAAGCGGCGTGAGATGATCGAACGGGGTCTTGTCCCGATGCCATTCCGGCGGTTCATGGTTGATCAGCTCCACGTGCAGGAGCGCGAAATATCGCTCGCCGTTCCTCGGCGGACGCACTCGTCCGGCGACGACATCGCCCGTGCGCAGACGAAATCGCCGAATTTGTGACGGAGAGACGTACACGTCCTCGGGACTCGGCAGATAGTTATGTTCGGGGGAACGGAGGAACCCGAATCCTTCGGGGAGACATTCGAGCACGCCTTCGACGAAGATAGCCCCCTCGCGCTCGGCCCGCGCTCGGAGGATCCGGAAGATCAACTCCGACTTGCGCAAATCCTGAGCATTAGCGACGCCCAGCTCCTCAGCAAGGCGCGCCAGCCGCGAAAGGCTCAGCGCCCGCAATTCATTAACATCCAGGGCCATAGGCGACCTCCCCTTCTCCACGATACGGGCACGTGGGTTAACGGGATGACGAACGGGCCAAGGCATTCTCGATCTCCCGCCACACTTCCTCGCGACCAAGTCCCGTTCGCGCCGAGTACGGGATGATCGGCACGGCGGGGAACAGACGCGCCGCTCGCTCCACTGAGCGTTTGATGTCGTTCGCCGAGAGTTTATCCGCCTTGGTCAAAAGGACGATGTACGGCCGCCGGTGGAAGTCCAACCACTCGCGCATCTGAAGGTCCAACGGCGTCGGTTCATGACGCGCGTCCACGATGAGCAACGAGAGACGGATCTGCGGACGATGCTCCAAATACCCTTCGATCAACCGCTGCCACGCCCGACGTACGGCGTGGGGGACCTCCGCATAGCCATATCCCGGCAAGTCCACGAAGTAGAAGCGCTCGTTGATCACATAGAAATACACGCCGCGCGTCCGCCCTGGAGTGGAACTGGTCCGCGCCAGATGGCGCATCCGCAACAGGCTGTTGATCACGCTCGACTTTCCGACGTTCGAGCGCCCGAGGAAGACGATCTCCGGCTTCTCATCCCGCGGCAGATCCTCCAGCCGATAGACGCTCGCATGCAATCGCGCGGACGCGATCTTCATCACAAGACACCTCGGGCGAGGATCAGTGCGCCCTTCTCGACTTGCGAGAGGAAGACATCAGAGTCGGGGCCAACGCCCGTCTCCCCGCGTCCTTCTTCTCCCCAACGGCGATCGCAGGGCTCGCCTCGCAAATGGGAACGAGCGAACGAAGGCTTTCATTCCTCGACCCCGAATCGCCGAACTCGCCCATGGGGGAATTCACTGCGCCTGACGATCACCCCGCCTTTTTCTCCAGAAGCGGGAACATGACGCATCGTTTCTCGACCATCTCGCGCGTGACGACGAACTCCTTGATCTTCTTCTGCGCCGGCAGGACGTACATGGCATCCAGCATGAGCTCTTCCAGGATCATGCGCAGGCCGCGAGCACCGACCTTGCGCCGGAAGGCCTCCCGCGCGATGGCGTGCAAGGCCTCTTCCGTGAAGCGCAGCTTCACGTTGTCGAACTCGAACTGCTTCTGATACTGCTTGATGATGGCATTCTTGGGCTTGGTGAGGATCTCCACCAAAGCGGCTTCATCCAACTCGTGCAGAGTGGCGATCACCGGAAGCCGCCCCACGAATTCCGGGATGAGACCGAACTTAATCAGATCCTCCGGCTGCACATAGGAGAGGATGTTCTCCCGCCGTCGCTCGGCGGCCGTGCGAATCTCCGCGCGAAAGCCCACCGAGCGCCCGCCTAACCGCCGCTCGATGATCTTCTCCAACCCTACGAAGGTCCCACCGCAGATGAAGAGGATGTTCGTCGTATCCACGGGGATGAATTCCTGATGGGGATGTTTGCGCCCGCCATAGGGAGGGACATTCGCGATCGTCCCCTCGAGGATCTTCAGCAGCGCTTGCTGCACGCCCTCGCCGGAGACGTCGCGCGTGATCGAAGGGCTTTCGTCCTTCTTGGCGATCTTGTCCACCTCGTCAATGTAAATGATGCCGTATTGCGCTCGCTCGACATCGCCGTTGGCCGCTTGGACCAACCGCAAGAGGATGTTCTCCACGTCCTCGCCCACATAACCGGCCTCGGTCAACGTCGTCGCATCCGCGATGGCGAACGGGACGTCGAGCATCTTCGCGAGCGTCTGCGCGAGCAAGGTCTTGCCCGTCCCCGTAGGCCCGATGAGCAAGATGTTGCTCTTTTGAATCTCCACATCGCTCGCGGTCCGGTTCATGAGGACGCGCTTGTAATGCTGATAGACCGCGACGGCGAGCTTCTTCTTCGCCTCCTCCTGTCCGATGACGTATTGATCGAGGAATTCCTTAATCTCCGTCGGCTTGGGAAGCTTCGGCTGAGGAGCAGCCTCAACGGCGTCGGCGAGGACGGTATTCTCAGACATGAGGGCATTGCAAATCTCCACGCACTCGTTGCAGATGTAGACGTTCGGACCGGCGATCAGCTTCTTCACCTCGTTCTGGAATCGTCCACAGAAGGAACACCGCGCCACCTCCCCCGTCTTTCGCACCATGGGCCCCTCCCCTTGCTCATGAATCGCTCTGGATCCGCGCCACCATCCCCTCCCTCGCTACCGGCCGCTCGTCAGCGAGGCCTCGCGTCAGGACTCACCGCGATGGGTGATGACGTGGTCAATGATCCCATAGCTGACGGCCTGCTCCGCCGTCATGATCAGATCGCGCTCCACATCCCGCTCGATGACCTCCAACGGCTGACCCGTATGTCGCGCCAGGATCGAGGAGATCAAACGCCGCATGCGGAGGATCTCTTCAGCGGCGATCTTAATATCAGTCGCCTGCCCAGAGATCCCCCCCGCATGGGGTTGATGGATGAGGATGCGCGAGTTCGGTAGAGCGAACCGCTTCCCCTTCGCTCCCGCGGCCAAGAGCACGGCCGCCATCGAAGCCGCCTGCCCGACGCAGATCGTCTGCACGTCAGGGCGAATGAACTGCATCGTATCGTAGATGGCCAGCCCGGCCGTGATCGAGCCTCCCGGACTGTTGATGTAGAGGGAAATGTCGCGATCCGGATCCTCCGCCTCCAAGAAGAGCAGCTGCGCGATCACCAGATTCGCGACCGTATCGTCAATGGGCGTACCGATGAAGATGATGTTGTCCTTGAGCAACCGAGAGAAGATGTCGTAGGCGCGTTCGCCTCGACTCGTTTGCTCGACGACCATGGGGATCAACGCCCCGTGCTCCGTGTATCGCATACCCTTCATCTCAATCCCGCGCTTCCTCCGTCGGTGGAGCCATCTCGGTCTCCACCTCGGCGTTCGCCACGACGAGCTCTAACGCCTTTCGCCTCCGAATCTCGTTTCTGATGGTATCGAGGGCCCCCTCCTTTGTCAAGCGACCTCTCAGTTCGGAGGCCGACATCTGCCGTTGCGCGGCCCACCGTGCGATCTCCGCCTCGAGTTCAGCCTCGCTCACCTCGATCCCCTCCTGTTCGGCGATCCGATCTAAGATCACCATCGCGCGCACGTCGCGCGCGGCCTCCTCGACTCGACGCCGTGCGATCTGCTCCCAATCGAGCGAAGCCGCCGGCGCTTCCCCGGATGCGGCGAGGGTGCGCGCCAAGCGCTGCAAGCGCTCCCGCGCCAAGCGCTCCACCACCGTCGGAGGAACCTCGAACTGATGCGCTTCGATGAGCCGATCCAGGAGCTGCTCGCGCAACGCTGCTTCCGCTTCCTCGGCGTGTCGTCGCTCCAATTCTCCCCGGATCAGCTCGCGCAGCTCGTCCAACGTCTCCGCCCGCTGACTCACCGTTTGCGCGAACTCATCGTCCAACTCCGGGACCTCTTTGCGTCGCACCTCGGTCACCATGACCGCGTACCGGATCATCTTCCCCGAATCGGTCGGAAGCGAGAAGGTCTTTTCCTGTCCCGCTCCCAAGCCTACGATCTCTCGCGCGAACGGATCCTCGTCCACTTGCTCCGGCGTCAGCTCCAACGTCACTTCCTCCCGATCGAGTACACGGCGAACGAACTGCCCTTGCGCGTCCACTTCCTCAGCGGTGACGCGCACCGTGACGTGATCGCCGATCTCCGCCGGTCGGTCTTCGACGGGAACCAAAATGGCATGAGCGTGGCGTAAGCGCTCGAGGAATTCCTGAACCTCCTGATTGGTCACCGGGCGCACGCGCTTGACAGCCCGCAGCCCCCGATAGGCGCGCACTTCGACGTTTGGGAAAACCTCAACCGTCGCGCGCATCCGAAGCGGCTCGGCCTCCGAGACGATGAAATCGGAGACCTCCGGTCCGGCCGCCAATCGCCACCGATGGGCAGAGAGCGCATGTTCAATCAATCGGGGGATCAACCGCCGTTGCAGCTCTTCCCGAGCCTCCCGCTTGAACCGCTGCCGAACCACCGAGATCGGCACCCGCCCCGGCCGAAACCCAGGGATCGTCACGCGCCGAGCCAATTCACTATAGACATTCTCCAACTCCGCACGGACCTCTTCGGCCGGCAGCTCAATGAGCAACTCCTTCCGGCATTCGGAGATGTCCTTGACCTCAACCTTCGGCGTCATAGCGCCCCTTCACCCTTCGCTCCTTCGACCGGCGGAAAATCCGTTCGCCCTTTTGTCGAAAAAGATCGAACGCCACTCTGCCTTTGGGTTGAATCCGAGGGAAGTCGGGAAGGACCGACATCGTGGTGCGAAAGGGGGGATTCGAACCCCCACGGCCTGAGGCCACCAGATCCTAAGTCTGGCGCGTCTCCCAATTCCGCCACTTTCGCAGAGGCCGTGGTGAGCCGTGGAGGACTTGAACCTCCAACCCGCGGATTAAGAGTCCGCTGCTCTACCAAGTTGAGCTAACGGCCCACCGCTTTCAAAGATCTTGAGGACGTAAATGTAGCCTGGCGCTGGCGCCTCTGTCAAGATGGGTCGCTTCAGGCCGCCCGCTCGATGCGACGCACGACCAGGTCTTCACCGAGATGATACACGCATCCGGCCCCTTGTCCCGGCAGCTCGAAGAGGACGTCCTCGAATAAGCGTTCCAAAATCGCCCGCAGTCCGCGCGCGCCGATCTTCTTCGCCAATGCCTCGCGGGCGATGCGACGCAGCGCTTCCTCGGAAACGGTCAAGCGTGCCCCTTCCATTTCGAAGTATCGGCTGAATTGCTTGATGAGGGAATTGCGCGGCTTCACTAAAATGTCCACGAGCGCATCCTCATCGAGCGGATCCAAGGTCACGATGATCGGCAACCGCCCGATCAGTTCCGGGATGAGCCCGTATTTGAGCAAATCCTCAGTGAGGACCTCCATGCGGTGATCCTGTCCCGGGGGACGACCCGTGAAGCCGATGCCGCCTTTCTTCGAGACCCGATCCTGGATGATCTTGTCCAATCCCTCGAAGGCTCCGCCGCAGATGAAGAGGATATGCGTCGTATCAATCTGCTCCTGATTCGCCTGTGGATGCTTGCGCCCACCAAGTGGCGGCAACGTGGCCATCGTCCCCTCGATGATCTTCAGCAACGCTTGCTGCACGCCCTCGCCGGAGACGTCGCGCGTGATCGAGGGACTCTCACTTTTGCGCGCGATCTTGTCGATCTCGTCAATATAGACGATGCCGCGTTCAGCCGCCTTGATGTCTCCATCGGCGGCGACGACCAATCGCGTGAGGACGTTCTCCACGTCCTCGCCCACATAGCCGGCCTCGGTCAGCGTCGTCGCATCCGCGATGGCGAACGGCACTTTGAGGAACTTCGCCAGGGTCCGCGCGATGAGCGTCTTGCCGGTTCCGGTCGGGCCGATCATGAGGATGTTGCTCTTCTCCAATTCGACATCGGTCTGCCCCTGATCGAGCAGTTGCAGTCGGCGATAGTGCTGATAGACCGAGAGCGCGACGCGACGTTTGGCGTGCTCCTGCCCGATGACATATTGATCGAGAAACGCCTTGATCTCCGCCGGCCGAGGGAGAACCCACGGCTCCGGTTCCGCTCGCGACCGCTGCCGCGCGATGACCGAATCAGCGGCCGCATTCAACGCGCGAATACAGCGCACGCAGACGGCGGCGTCCGGCCCGATGCTCACAAACGTCGTCTCCGCGCGCCCACACAGGAAACAGTACTGCACGCGCCTGGCCATACGCTCATGACCTCGAAGGTTGCAATTTAGAGAAAACGTCCGCCTTCGTCAAGCGCTCCGATTCGCGCGCGCGGCTCGCAGCGGGGGGACGATCAACGCGACCGCCGTGATCGCGAAGACGAGCACGGCGAGCGCATTCCTGAGCGCCGGTGCGACGGCCGGTTTGGGGAGCGTGACCCCCCCGATGAGGAGGAAAGCGAGCACGATCGAGGTGATGGATTCCCCCGCGATCAATCCCGAGGCGACCAATGTCCCCACGTTCTCGATCCGCTCTCGCTCCCCCTCTGAGAGCGACCGCCGTCGAAGCCGGCTCTCCAAGAGCGCGCGGAAGAGGCCGCCGACGAAAATGGCCGCCGTCGAATAAAAGGGCAAATACATCCCGACGGCGACGAGCATCACCGATGGCACGCGGAGCAAGATGAGCGCCAGCGCCAAGAACGCGCCCATGAGCACGAGCGGCCACGCCATCTGTCCGGCCATGATCCCCTGCGACATCAGCGCCATCAATCCGGCCTGCGGAGCGGGCAGTTGCTCCGAACCGATGACATAGGTCTTGTGCAGGACGACGAGGGGAACCGTCAGCACCAGCGCCGAGATCCAGACGCCGATCATCTCGCCGAGTTGCATCCGCCAGGGCGTGCCGCCCAGCAGTTGGCCCACCTTCAAATCTTGCATCATATCTCCAGCGATGCCCATCGCGCAGCAGATCACCGCGGCGACGCCGAGCACGGCGAGCACGCCGCGCTCCCCGCTGACGCCGATTCCCAAGAGAATCGCTCCCGCCACAATCAAGGTCGAGAGCGTCAGCCCGGAGATCGGGTTATTCGAGCTGCCGATCAACCCGACCAAATATCCGGCCACAGCTGCGAACAACAATCCGGCCACGAGCATCACCAACGTCGTCACAACGGCCGCCCCCACACGTTCGGTGAAATAGCCGTAGAGGACGCCGATCGGAATGGCCAGGCCCACAATGCCCAGCAGGACAGCGCCCATGGGCAGGTCTTTCTCCGTGCGCAGCGTTTCGCTTGAGGACGTTCCCCCTCCCCGAACCATGCGCAGCAGGTCCTGGACGGCGTGCGCGAACGCCGAGCGCAGCGCCTGTCGCAATCGCGATAACGTGTAGAAAGCGGCGACGATCATCGCTCCGACGGCGAGCGGGCGCACCTGCTGTCGCCAGACCGTCAGCGCGAGATCCATCCAGCTCCGGCTCCCGACGGCCGATTCCAGGTGCGGCCCCGCGAACAGAAGCAAGGGGACGAGCAGTCCCCACGCGAGCACTCCTCCCGTGAAGACCAGCGCGGCCAATCGCCATCCGATGATGAACCCCACGCCCATCAGCATCGGCGACGCCGAGGGCGTCACCCAGACGATCCCCCCTCCATGCTGCACGTCAGGAAGGATCGGGGAGGCGAATTTCCGAAAGGGGAGGAACCCCCGCGCATACTCCTGAATGACCTTGATCCCGATCTCATTTTTGAAGACCTCGATGACGGCGCTGAGGCCCATCGCGCCGAAGACGTAGCCGGCGCCGGTCTGCCCCGCCTGACCGGCTTTGGTCAGCTCCGCGCAGGCGACGCTCTCGGGAAACGGCAGCTCCGGATCGTGGACGAGCACGCGGCGCAGAAACGTGACGAACAAGACGCCGAGCGTCCCCCCGACGAACATGATGAGCGTGCTCTCCCAATAGTTGAACTCCGTCCACACTCCCGTGAGCAAGAAGGCAGGAATGGTGAAGATCGCGCCGGCGACCAAAGCTTCGCCCACGGACGCCGTCGTGCGCGCGATGTTTTGTTCGAGGACGCCTCCTCCGAGCGGCCGCAAGAGGGCCAACACCATCACCGTCGCCGGGAACGTCGCCGCCACGGTCAATCCCGCTTTCATCCCCACGTAGGCATTGGCCGCCCCCAAGATGATGGCCAACACGACACCAATGAAGAGCGAACGAAACGTCAATTCCGGCATCGTGCGTTCCGGTGGAACATAGGGCGTGTCCGTGCGCTTCATCGTCCCCCCTCCTCCGCATTGAACTCCTCGCTTCCCCAGGCGGCGCCATTGCGCGCCCGACGTAGTGTACGGAATTCCCCCTCCACCTTCAAGAGGCCATCACGGGGTTCTCCGTTGACGCGTCCTGCGGCCCTCACCTATAATGCCTGCGACCGATCCGAGGAAAGGAGGAACATGGGGACGATGACGATCACGGAACGACGACACGATGACGTGGTGATCCTGGACATTGAGGGAAAGATCCTGCTCGGCGAAGGCGATGTGCAACTGCGAGAGGCCATTCGCCGACTCCTGCAATCGGGCGTGCGGAAGATCCTCCTCAATCTGGCGAACGTCCCGTACATGGACAGTGCTGGGCTGGGCGAGCTGGTGCGCGCTTATACGACGGTGCGCCGCGAAGGAGGGGAATTGAAGCTCCTGAATCTCACGGCGCGCATTCAGGACCTGTTGACGATCACTAAGCTGATCTCCGTCTTCGAATCCTTCGACTCCGAGGAAGAGGCCCTCAAGAGCTTCGCCCGGTGAGGCGCTCACCGCCCGCGCCCGGAGAGCATGCGCCAGCGCAGGCGATCCGCCGGCGTGGGGAGCGAGATGCGCTTCGCCCCCGCGAGCTTCGCTTCATCGAAGGCCGCAATCATCGCCTCAAAGGGAGCTTCCGGGTCCGTATCAATGATCACTGGCGTGTTCGCATTCTGCTCGATCTTCCCTTTGATGGCCGGCCCCAGGTCCTCGATCCGAATCGGCTGCTCGTTGAGCAGATACTGGCCGTTGGCGAGGACCTTCACGTGGAGCGCTTGCTCCGGTCGCACGTGCACCATGAGATTGGGATCCTCCGGCGGCAAGCCGAAACTCAAGCCCTTGATGGCCGCGAACGCGGCCGTCAGCATGAAGAAGATGATGAGCAGGAAGGCGATGTCGGCCATCGAAGCGGTGGGGATCTCCGACGGAATCTTTCGACGTGGGACGCGCATGGCCATCCCCCCTCAACTCGGCCGTCGGGGCGGACGCCCTTCGGTCAGAAAGTAGACCGTCCGCGCGCGACTCAAGCGCAATCGCTCCAGAGCGAACTCCACCAGCTGATACGGCACGGCGCGATCGGCTTTCACGATGAAGGGCCGATCGGGATTGCGTCGCAACACCTCGGCGATGAAGCGATCGAGCTGCTCGATGCTCTGCACCGTCTCGGAATGCTCCCCATCGGTCACCTTGATCACGCGATCCACCGTGATCGTGATGAGCGCGCTATTGCGATAGACGTCCTCTCGATTGACCGAGGTCGGCAAATCCACAACCGTCTGATCCGTGCTGAACACGGTCGTGACCAGGAAGAAGATGATGAGCAGGAAGGCGATGTCGGCCATCGAGGCCGTGGGGATCGTCGGCGCGATCCGATGAACGCGTTTTCTCAATTGCCACATAGGCAGCCCTCACCGTCCAGCCATGGGCGTCTCGATCTCCGGCCGCGGCAAATACGGCTCCAGCTCCTTGAGCGTCTCCAGGAGCATGGCGCCAGCCGTCTCCATGCTGAGCGAGATCTTGTTCACCCGCGTGGTCAGGTAGTTATAGGCGGCCTGCGTCGGCAACGCGATGATTAATCCCGCGGCCGTCGTGATCAACGCTTCCGAGATGCCGCCAGCAACGGCACGCGGATTCCCCAATCCGACTTCCGCCACGCGATCGAAGGCGTTGATCATCCCCGTCACCGTTCCCAAGAAGCCGAACAGCGGCGCGATGTTCGCGACCGTGGCCAGGACCCAGAGGAAGCGCTCCAACCGCGCGATCTCTTGCGTCGCGACGATCTCCATCAGGCGCTCGATCTCCTCGGCCGGCTTCCCGACCTGCAAGAGTCCAGCCTTGAGCGTCTTCGCGATCGGCCCCTGGATCGTATCGCACACTCGCACGGCCGCTTCCAGATCGCGAGCGTGCAACGCACGGCGAACGCGGCTGATGATCTCCGCCGCATCGTCCTTGACCCGATGCAGGGCCCAGCCGCGCTCGATGATCACCACCAACCCGGCCAACGAACAAACAAGCAGCGGATACATGACGGGGCCGCCCCGCTGAAAGTAATCCACGAGCGTCCCCCATCCGATCAAAAGGAATGGCAAGCTCACGATGAGATGACTCACCACGGTTCACTCTCCTGGCTTGGCCTCATCTCGCTCAAAAGATGCCCGATATCAGGCCGAACCGTCAACTCACTCTCCTATGATTTGAAAGATGAGGCGGCGTTGACGCGGATGCGTGTCGAAATCGATGAGGACGATCTGCTGCCAGGTGCCGAGCAGCAATTCCTTGTTCACGAACGGCACGGTGAGCGACGGCCCCAACAATGCCGCACGGACGTGGCTGTGCCCGTTGTCATCAATAGCGTTATGCCGATACGGCGCGTTCTCCGGAACGAGCCGGCGAATGGCTTCGGCCAAATCGGCGACTACGTTCGGCTCGTACTCGATCGTCGTCACCCCAGCCGTCGACCCCGGCACGAAGATCGTCACCGTCCCCGAAGAGATCGCGCTCGAGCGCACAGCGCGCGCGACCTCTGGGGTGATGTCTCGGATCTCATCTCGCCCCTGCGTCGGGAGCGTCACCTGCTTCGTCTCGACTGCCATAGCGAAAGAGAAATCTTAGCGAAGCCGTCCGGGCTTTTCAACGGTGCGCGGAGGGCTTCGGTCACGTCACGCGGATTGGCTCCGGCCAGCACTATCCCGTATAATGAACGCCCGTGCGCCATGGACCGCGTCTATAACTTCGCGGCCGGGCCGGCGATGCTCCCATTGCCGGTCCTGGAAGAAGCGCGGCGGCACCTGCTGGCGCTGCCGGGCGTCGGTATGTCGGTGTTGGAGATCAGCCACCGCTCCCGATGGTTCGAGGAGATCCGAGACGAAGCCGAAGCCAATCTCCGAACGTTGCTCCAATTGCCCGACCACTATCATGTGCTCTTTTTGCAAGGTGGCGCGAGCCTGCAGTTCTCGATGGTTCCCATGAACTTGCTCCGCGGTCGCAGCACAGCGGCCGCGTATATCCTCACGGGCTCTTGGAGCGAACGCGCTGTCGAGGAAGCGCGCCGGGAAGGTCACGTACATATCCTTTGGAGCGGAGCGCCCGAGCAGTACCGGCGCGTCCCCCGCGCGGACGAGATTCGCGTCCCCTCGCAAGCCGCCTATGTCCATTTCACCTCGAACGAGACGATCCAGGGCGTGCAATTCGCCACGGAACCGGAGACGGGCGATGTCCCGCTCATCTGCGATGCCTCCTCGGATTTCCTCTCCCGCCCTATCCCTATTGAGCGATATGCCTTGCTCTACGCTGGCGCGCAGAAGAACGCTGGACCGGCCGGTTTGACCATCGTCATCCTCCGCGAAGACCTGCTCGACCGCGTTCCCGACGGTCTCCCCTCCATGCTCGATTATCGCGTGCACGTGCGCCATCGTTCGACCTACAACACCCCTCCCGTGTTCGCGATCTACGTCTTCCTGCTCGTCACCCGATGGCTCCTTCGGGAGATCGGCGGTCTGGAACACATGGCCGCGCTCAATCGCCAGAAGGCGCAACTCCTCTACGACGTCATTGATCGCAGCGAGGGCTTCTATCGTGGTCACGCGCATCCGGAGAGCCGATCCCTGATGAACGTGACCTGGCGGCTGCCGAATGAAGATTTGGAGCGAACGTTCTTGCGGGAGGCCGAAGCGCGTGGACTCTATGAGCTGAAAGGGCATCGCTCGGTCGGCGGCCTGCGCGCGTCGCTCTACAACGCGATGCCACTGGAGGGCGTTCGCGCGCTTCGCGATTTCATGCTGGAATTCCAGGCGCGCTACGACCGGCGCCAGTGATCCGCCTCACGAGGCGCGCTCGAAGAGATTCACGCTGAAGAGCGCCTCCGGATCGCGCCACTCGGCGAGACGATGTAGTCCCGCGGCGTCGGCCAACGCGGCGATCTCCGCCGCCGAGTACTTGTACGAATTCTCCATGTGAATCCGCTCGCCCGCCGCGAAGGAGACATCCAGATCGAGGGCCTCGATCCGCACGCGCTGAGCGCGCACGCTCACGAGATACAGCTCGATGCGCTCCTCCCCCTCGTTGTAGATGGCCTGATGCCGAAACGCCTCCAGATCGAAGCGTCCTCCCAACTCCCGATTGATGCGCGCGAGCAGATTCAGATTGAACTGCGCCGTCACGCCCTGCGCGTCATTGTACGCTCGCTCCAGCAGCTCTCGCTCCTTACCGCGTGAGCCTGGAGGATCGCGCGCTCAGTCCGCGTCAGGTAGTATTCGGGCAGAGCGCAGATCGTTTCGAAGATCCGCGCTCCCTCGCGATCGCAGAAGTAGCAGCAGGGGAGACGCTTGGACACAGCGAGCACCCCTTCGCGCACGTCGCGAGCGAACTCCACGCGGTGATCGTCCGCCGAGATGCGGATCACGTCGAGTCGCTCATCCTCGCTCATCGCGAGCCTCCTTCCTGGCGCAGTTCCTCAAGCAGTGCGCTGACGAGGCCAGCGGCTCCCGTCGCCGACAGTGCGCGCACAACATTCGGTAGAACGCGCGATCCGTCTCCGCCCGCCAGAGCAACGCCGTGAGCGCCTCCGTATCTCCGACCGGGAAATAGCCTGGATATGTCAGCCCCAAGAGCCCCACCGAATCCGGAATGTACGTCGCGAGCACGGGCACTGAAGCAGCAAGCGCTTCCGAGAGGACATTCGCCCCCCTTCCATCACCGATCCCATACGTTGCCGATCATCTGCCGACAGCCGAAGGCGCTCTCGCCGGCCGCCAGAGCGCCCACGTCCACGCACCCCATCGCCCTCCAATCGAGGTTCGCCCGCTCCGGCGTCGGCGGCTCATCGCCCCAAGGGAATCGCCGCTTTCGCTCCGACAGGCGCGTTCCCGAAGCGTCGGGCTCTCCCGCCGCTCAGCTGCTCGTCCGTCAAATCGGCGACGAGCTCAAACGCGCGCTCGCGGGCATCGCGCACCCATTCGCTCAATGTCCGAGCGGAGAAGTCCGTTCGGGTCATCCCCACCTTCCCTCGTCGCTCTCGCCCCCCCAAGCCTAGTAGGAATGCGCATCGCCCTGTCAATGCCGACCTCCCGAGTCGCGCGACGATTGACAGAGGGTCGCCGGTTCCGCTACGCTGAAGCCGACGATGATCCTCGGGCGCGTCATCGGCACGGTCGTCGCCACGCAGAAGAACGAGCGCTATCACGGCGCGCGCATTCTCCTTGTGCAACCGATTCACCCAGATGGCCGCGAGCGCGGGACGCCGATCCTCGCTCTCGATGCCGTGGATGCCGGCGTGGGCGATACGGTGCTCGTCGTCCAGGAAGGCTGGGCGGCCTCGACGGCCGCTACGGGCGAGCCGGGCGCGGCCATTGATTCCACAATCGTGGGCGTGGTGGACGCGATCGAGCTGTTCGATCCCCCCGCTCCCTGAAACGCTCGGCTCGAAGGTGTGGCCATTCGTCCACATCCGGTGTGGCAACGGCGCCACACCGTGAGCCACCGCGCGTGCCTTCTGAAGCGCCGATCTTCACGAAGCTGTGGGAGTTCCGGTGAACCCGCGACCGCGCCGAGCCTTCGGCACACAGCTTGCACTATCGAGCGCGTATGCGCTCGCTTCAGCAGACGCTCGCACGTCCGGTGGAGATTCACGGGATCGGACTCCACACAGGAGTGCCCGCGCGGTTGCGACTCTGTCCGGCTCCGGCATACACGGGACTGCTCTTTCGCCGCCTCGATCTCGACGGATTTGAGATCCCGGCTGCGCCGCAATATGTGGCGCATGTCAGCTATGCGACGGCCCTTGTGCGCGCAGGCGTTATGGTCGCCACGGTCGAACATCTGCTGGCTGCGCTGTACGCCTGCGGCGTGGACAACGCGATCATCGAGCTGGACGCTTTAGAAGTCCCCATCCTCGACGGCAGCGCCGCGCCCTTCGTCGAGCTACTCGTGCGCGCCGGACGTCGCACGTTGGATGCGCCGCGACAGTATCTGCGCGTTCGCCGCCCCATTCGCGTCGGGGATGCCCAGAAGCAGATCCTCTTCGCCCCCGCGACCTGCCTCCACGTGAGCTGTACGATTGAGTTCGCCCATCCGATGATCGGACGGCAACACCGGGAGCTAGTCGTCACCGAAGAGACCTTCGTCGAAGAGCTGGCGCCGGCGCGCACGTTCGGGTTCCTGGAAGACGTGCAGCGGCTCCGCCAGATGGGACTCATTCGCGGCGGCTCGTTGCAGAACGCCGTCGTCCTCACGCGCGATGGCCTCCTCAATCCGGAAGGCCTGCGATTCCCGGACGAGTTCGTCCGCCACAAGATGGTGGATCTGCTCGGAGACCTCGCGCTTCTCGGACGCCCATTGCTGGCGCGCGTGGAAGCCTGGCGTCCCGGTCACGCCGTGAACACGATGGCCGTGGCCACCCTCCTGCGGGATCCCACGGCGTGGGAATGGTCGTCCCCTTCCCCCCGAAGTCGGATGGACGTGCGCGCCCATGCCGACTCATGAAGGCGTTCTACTCCACCTGCGGCGATGGCTCATTCAAGAGCGAGCGAACGGCGTGTAGCAGTTCCTCGATCCGATAGGGCTTCTGCACGAACCGCACTGAAGGATGCTTCGGGAGACGCGTCCACAAGTCCTCTCGGCTATAGCCGCTGCAGAGGACGACCTTCACCTCGGGATTCAGGCGCACCAACTGCTCGTAGCACATGAAGCCCCCCATTCGGGGCATCGTCACGTCCAGGATCACGAGCGCGATCTCCTTCTGTCGCTCCCGATAGATCTCCACCGCTTCGACGCCGTCCGAGGCCGGGATCACCTCATAGCCGTGGCGCGCCAGGATGAGCGTGGCGACGCGCTGTACCGTCGGCTCATCGTCCACTAAGAGGATGAGTGGATGCGTGCGCGCGGGTGCTTCGGAGCCCTCGGATGCAGACGTCTCCGAGACTGCCGGCAGATAGAGCGCGAACGTCGTCCCATGCCCCAGCTGACTCTCGACCTCGATGAACCCTCCAGCGTTCTTCACGACGCCATAGACGACCGCCAGTCCCAAGCCCGTTCCCCGTCCCACGTCTTTCGTCGTATAGAACGGATCGAAGATGCGCGGGATCTGCTCGGGCGCGATCCCCACCCCTGTGTCGGAGACCCATATGGCCACGTACTCGCCGGCGAGGGCCTCGCCCGCCCGCACGCGCGGATGCTCTCGCGAGAGCACGACGTTCCCCGTTCGCAGCGTCAACTGCCCCCCCTCCGGCATCGCGTCGCGCGCGTTCACGCAGAGATTCATGAGCGCTTGCTCCAGATGCGAGGGATTGAGGCGAACGGCGCGCACGTCCGGCGCCAACTCCATCCGAATGTGAATGCTAGCGTCGAAAGAACCGCGCAGCAGGCGCACGAGCCGCTCCACGACCTCGTTCACGTTCACCAGGGCGGGCGGAGCCGTCGAAGGGCGACCGAATAACAAAAGCTGCGACGTCAGCTCCGCCGCGCGCTGTGCGGCTTCCTCAATCGCGCGAAGGGGCTGATCCGCCGGATCCTCTGGCGGCACTCGGGCCCGCAGCAGCGAGGCATAGCCGAGGATCACCGTGAGCAGATTGTTGAAATTATGCGCGATCCCCGCGGCCAACGTGCCGACGCTTTCCAACCGCTGCGCAAGTAACAGTTGTTGCTGCAACCGATGCCGCTCCGTCACGTCAATGAGCAGCCCCTCGTAATACAGCACATTCCCCTCGGGATCGGTCACCGCTCGGGCGTATTCCTGCACGACGATGCGTTCACCATCCCGACGACGCAACTCGAACTCCGCCCCATCGAGCCGTCCCGTGCGCTGCAAAATCGCCATGTTCTTCCGGCGTTCGGAGACGTCCACATAGAGGTCGCGCTCAATATCCACCTGCAAGAGTTCGTCCACCGAATCGTATCCGAGCATTCGCACGAGGGCCGGATTCGCCGCGAGAATCCGCCCCTCGGGCGTGCTCTGATAAATTCCCACGACGGCATTCTCGAAGATGCCGCGATATCGCGCCTCCATTTGCCGAGCCTGCTGATACAGCTCCGCATGTCGCAGCGCGAGTCCCACTTGATAACTGACGGTGCGGATCAGCTCGATCTCCTCTTCGCTCCACGCCCGCGTCCGACTCGTCATCGTGAACCAGAGCACGGCCTGCAGGCGATCCTCGCGAAGGATCGGCGCGTAGAGGATCGCGCGCACGTTCGCCGCGCGATACTGCGCGAGCACCGACTGAGCCAACGGGTGCGCCTCCACATCCGCAAGCGCCAGCACGCCCGTGCGCCGCACAGCTTCAACAAGAGGTGCCCAGTCCGAGAGCCGATACTGCGGTTGGGCCGGAGGAACACCGGGCTTGCAGAATTGATGCACGGACTCGACCAGATCCTCTTCCTCGACAATACGAGCGAAGACCGCACGATCCACATCGAGGAACCGCGCCAACTCTTCCAGGGAACGCCGCGCGATCTCCCGAGCATCGAACGATTCGTACATCCGTTCGATGAGGCGCCGCAGGAGCGCTTCCCGAGCGACCGCGCGTTGCACCTCCTCGCGAGCGTGGTTCAGAGGCGAGTGCGACGTGCGCTCTGAGAATTCCGGAACTTCGCTCACCGAGACCCCCTTGTCTCCCGAAACCCAATATCCCAAAGCCAGGGATTGTGTTCCCATCGCGAAGTATTGTCAAGCCGTTGTCGCGTTGCGCCGCGAGGCCTTTTTGACTTCCCCCCTCCCGTTCGGGTATGGTTCTCCGCTTCGCCGGGCTACGCCCATTTTGGAACGAGGGGCAGGACGGCTCAGGGCCTTCGCGAGAAGCTCGGCGAACCCGAAGAAGCCGATTCGCAGGAGGAGCGATGTTCGGAGAACTCTTTCGGCGCAAGAGCGTGGATGCGATCCTCATCGAGAGCGAGAAGCCCGAATATCAACTCAAGCGCGCGCTCACGGCGTGGGACCTGACGGCGCTCGGCATCGGCGCCATCATCGGTGCCGGCATCTTCGCCCTGACGGGCACGGCGGCGGCCGGGACCGTTGATCCGACCACCGGCGAGGTCCTCCGTCCGGGCGCTGGCCCCGGCTTGATCCTCTCCTTCGTGCTGACGGCCATTGCCTGTGCCTTCTGCGCACTCTGTTATGCCGAATTCGCGTCGCTCATCCCCATCTCCGGCAGCGCGTACACCTACGCGTATGCGACGCTCGGCGAGCTGCTCGCCTGGATCATCGGCTGGGACCTGATCCTCGAATACGCCGTCGGCAACATCGCCGTGGCCGTGAGCTGGTCGGGATATTTCGTCGAACTCTTGCGCGGGCTCGGCCTGGAGATCCCCCCCGAATGGCGATGGCTCACGGTGAGCTACAACGTCGGCGTGCGCACGCCGGAGATCGTCGCTCATGCCCCGCGCTTTCTCGGCATTCCCCTTATCCTCAACCTCCCGGCCTTCGCGATCGTCGCCCTGCTCACAGTGCTGCTGGTCATCGGGGTCAAAGAGAGCGCGCGCTTCAACGCCATCATGGTCGCCGTGAAGCTGCTCGTGTTACTCTTCTTCATCGTGATCGGGTTCTTCTACGTGAAGCCGGAGAATTGGCAGCCGTTCGCCCCCAACGGGTGGCGGGGGATCATGACGGGCGCGGCGCTCGTCTTCTTCGCTTACATCGGCTTCGACGCCATCTCCACGACGGCTGAGGAGACGCGCCGTCCTCAACGCGACCTCCCCTTGGGCATGCTCGGTTCGCTCGCCGTGTGCACGATCCTCTACGTGATCACGGCGGCGGTGCTCACGGGGCTGGTGCCGTACTCGGAGCTGAACGTCCCGGAGCCGCTGGCGCTCGCCTTACGCATCCTCGACTTGAATTGGGCCGCGGGGATCGTCGCCTTCGGCGCGGTCGTCGCCACGACGTCGGTCTTGCTCGTCTTTCAAATGGGGCAACCGCGCATCTTCTTCTCCATGTCGCGCGACGGACTCTTGCCGGAGCGATTCGCGCGCGTGCATCCGCGATTCAGGACGCCATATGTGACGACGATCCTCACGGGTGTGGCTGTCGCCATTCCGGCCGCTTTCGTGGACATCGGCGAAGCGGCAGAATTGACCAACATCGGCACGCTCTTCGCCTTCATCCTCGTGTGCGCGGGCGTGATCGTCCTGCGGTACACGGATCCCGATCGGCCGCGCCCGTTCCGCACGCCGCTCGTCCCGCTGGTCCCCCTGCTCGGCATCGCCAGTTGCCTCTACCTGATGCTCAGCTTGCCCCGCCTCACCTGGATTCGATTCGGCGTGTGGTTGGCCCTGGGCCTATTGATCTACGTCTTCTACGGGGTCACGCACAGCCGATGGATTCGGCGGCAAACGCCCCGACGGCCGTTGCAGATCGCCGGGGCGGGCGTCTCACTGATGATCCTCGCGCTGGTCGGCTTGGCCGCGAGCCACCACTACGAGGAGCTGATGGTGAAGGCCATGCAGAACGGTTCGAGCGCACTGCTCGCCTACGCGACGCACATGTACCATCTGACCCGTTATGGGAGCTTCGGCGGTTTGGGCGGCGGAGCCGTGCTGCTCATCATCGGCCTCTGGCTGGGGCGAAAGCGCCCGAGATAGCCGTCCTCACCGCGCCTTCTGCGGATACGGGCAAAGGGTCTGCAGGAGGCATTGTCCACAGAGCGGTCGGCGCGCGCGACACGTCTCTCGTCCATGCAGGATGAGCCGATGGCTGAACGCGATCCATTCCGACTGCGGGATGAGCGCCATGAGGTCCCGCTCGACCTTGTCTCGATCCGTGTGCGTCGTCAAGCCGAGGCGCTGTGCGACGCGCAGCACATGCGTGTCCACGACGATGCCCGAGGGAATGCCGAAGGCATTCTGCAGGACGACGTTGGCCGTCTTCCGAGCCACGCCCGGGAGCGTGAGCAAAGCCTCCATGGTCGCCGGCACTTCCCCTCCGAAATCGGTGACGAGCTTCTGACACGCCGCCTTGATCGCTCGCGCCTTGTTCCGATAATAGCCCGTCGGTCGAATCAACCGCTCCAGCTCGCGGAGCGGGGCAGCGGCATAGTCCGCCGCCGTGCGATATTTCCGGAAGAGCTCAGCCGTGACCTGATTCACGCGTTCGTCGGTACATTGCGCCGAGAGGATCGTCGCCACCAGAAGCTCCAACGGCGTCCGGAAATGTAACGCCGTACGCGCGACGGGATATTTCTCCTGCAACCGCCTGAGGATCTCGCGCACGCGTGCTTGCTCCTCGGGCGAGGGCGCGCGCGTTTCGGCCCATGTCGCTTCCGGTTTTCGCTCTCGTCTCGCGCGCGTGCGCCGCTGAACCGCTCCGGTGTTCCCGCTCCCCCCCTTTGGCATAGCCGCATTAAAGTAGTGGCGCTCTCGTTTCGTGTCAAGATGCCCCTGTGCTATAATGGTCGGTGACCTTATGGAAGGGGAGACGGTCAATCAAGGCGAGTCGAGAACACGGCCCGACGTCACTCCTCACCATCCCCCTTTCCGTATCTCGGAGCGAGACCGACATGGGAGGAGGCGACTGTGAATCCTGAGCTGGAGAAACTGATCGCCTTGCAAGAGTTGGACTTGAAGATCCGAGCCTTGGAAGAAGAGATCGCCGCCGTGCCGATGAAGCGGGCCGAGCTGGAGCGAGAGTTCGAGGCTTTCGCCGCCGAATATCTGGAGAAGAAGTCGCGACTAGAGACCTCCAAACGGCAACATCGGCAATTGGAGATGGACTTGCAGGACGCTCAGCTGCGGCTGGAGAAGTATAAGAGCGACCTCATGCGTGTGCGGAATCAAACGGAATACGCGGCTGCGCTGCGCGAGATCGACATGGCCAAAAAACTCGTCAGCGCGCTGGAGACGCAACTTTTGGAACTGATGGAGACGATCGAGGCGCTCGAACGGGAGGTTCAGGAGCAAACGCCAGAGATCGAGGCCAAACGGCAGCACGTGGATGCCTTGCTGGCCGAATACGCCACGGCCGTCGAACGATTGACCGAAGAGCTCAACCGCATGCGGCAGCAGCGCGAGCATCTGGCGCAGACAATTCGCCCCGATTTGCTCAACCGATACATGCGCTTGGTCGAGTTGCGCGATGGCCTCGCTCTGGCGGAAGTGCGCGATGGGTCCTGCACGGCGTGCTACATGACCATCCGCCCGCAAGTCTACGCCGACGTGCGCAAAGGCGAGGAGATCCTCGCCTGCGATCATTGCAGTCGAATCCTCTATTACCGCGGAGCTTCGGCTGAGAGCTCGGAATCGGCGGCGTGAAGGCCGAGGATCGTCCGATGCGCTGACGCCACGGGAGAGCGCGCCGAGCGCCCTTTTTCGGGCACGCACGTGCGCTGCGGGAGATCGGGACAGCCTGAGCTTCACGCGCGATTCCAAAGGAGGCTGCCATGACATCCGAGAAGGTCTTTCGCCGCGTCATCCTCATCGTCCTGGACAGCGTCGGGATCGGCGAGATGCCCGATGCCGATCAGTACGGGGATCAAGGCAGCGATACCCTCGGCCATATTCTCGCCCATCGTCCGCTGCAGATCCCGAACCTGCGCCGTTACGGCATCGCTAACATCAAACCCGTCGCCCTGCCCCCGGTGGAGGCGCCCGAAGGCGCCTTCGGGCGCGCTGCCATCGCCTCCGCGGGCAAGGACACGACGACCGGACATTGGGAGATCGCTGGGATCATCACGGATACGCCCTTCCCCACCTATCCGAACGGTTTCCCCTCGGAGATCATCGAAGCGTTCGAGCGGGCGATCGGACGAAAAGTCCTGGGCAACAAACCGGCCTCCGGGACAGAGATCATCAAGGAACTGGGCGAAGAACACCTGCGGACGGGCTTCCCGATCGTCTACACCTCGGCCGATAGCGTCTTTCAGATTGCCGCTCACGAGGAGATCATCCCGCGCGAGGAGCTCTACCGCATGTGCGAGATCGCGCGGCAATTGCTGCAAGGACCGCATCGTGTCGGGCGCGTCATCGCGCGTCCCTTCGTCGGCGCGCCCGGAAATTTCCGGCGCACGGAAGGGCGGCGGGATTACGCTGTAGATCCCCCCTCGCCCACCCTGCTCGACCTCCTCAAAGACGCGGGATGGGAGACGGTCGCCGTGGGGAAGACGGGCTCCATCTTCAATCATCGCGGGTTCACGCGCGAGATCCCAGCCGGCAATAACATGGCTTCCATCGAGGGCACGCTCCAAGCCATGCGCGAGACCGAGGCGGGAGTGATCTTCGTCAACCTTGTGGACTTCGACATGCTCTACGGGCACCGCAATGACGTCGAAGGCTACGCGCGCGCTCTCGAAGCGTTCGACGCGCGCCTCCCGGAGATCGAAGCGCACCTGCGCGAGGACGACCTACTGCTGCTCACTGCCGATCACGGATGCGATCCGACGACGCCTTCGACCGACCATTCGCGCGAGTACGTCCCCATCCTCGCCTACGGGAAGCGCGTGCGCCCAGGGGTGAACATGGGCATTCGCCGTTCGCTCGCCGATATCGGGCAGACGATCGCCGAGAACTTCGGCCTCCGACTCTCGGCCGGAGAGAGTTTCCTCGCCGAGATCACTCTTCCCCACTGAAAGTCTGCGCATCATCCGCGGGGGAGCGCCCCGTCCGCGAGCCCCCCGCTCGCGCGAGGGCGGACTTCAAGAGCGCGCGGAGCACCCGGGCGGATCTACGACCGAGACGTTCTTCAACACGGCGATGAAGGGCAGATTCCGATATCGTTGGGCATAATCCAGTCCGAATCCTACGACGAAGGCGTCCGGGATGTCGAATCCTTTGTAGGCCACGGGAACTTCCACCAGACGTCGCGACGGCTTATTCAACAGCGTGACGATGCGGAGCGACTTGACCCCTCGCGAGAGGAAATTGTTCATGAGGTAGTTGAGCGTCAACCCCGTATCGAGGATGTCTTCGACGAGCAACACATCCCGCCCGGCCAAGCTCTCGTCCAAGTCCTTGACGATGCGCACTTCGCCCGAGGTCTTCGTCGCATTGCCATAGCTGGAGACGGCAATGAAATCCAGCGTGATCGGCAGATCAATGTGACGAATGAGTTCGGCCAAAAACACCACCGCTCCCTTGAGCACGCACACCAGATGAGGCGTCGTCCCCGCATAATCGCGCGTGATCTCCGCCCCCAACTCGGCGATCCGACGCTTGAGCGTCGCCTCATCAATGAGGACCTCGAGGTCCGGACTGTAGAACTCCGATGCCCGCTCCGCTTGCAGACCCATGTCCCCCTCCCCTCGATAGAAAGGCGAAATATAGACCGCTTCCCCAAGGGCGTCAATCGCTCACACGAGGACGCTCACGGCGAATCGCGCTTCGCGCGGATCCCCCATGCGCTCTTCGGCCCCTCGCTTGAAAAAGCCGCTGGCGGCCAAGCATACTCTTGTCGGGTCGGCGAGCGGCGAAGTTTTGGCTCAATGGCCGTCGGTGGCCGTATGGTCTGGCGGAGCGGTTCCTGGCGGCCTGGCGGGAAGCCGAGGATCATTTGGGGAAGTTGTGCGGGTGTGGCCGTCGCGGTCGGCATCCGTGCCGCGAGCCGATTGACGGCCGGAGGGATCTCCAGTTGTGGCTCGCCTACACGGCGGGAGTGATCGCGACCTTGCGGGAGGTTGAGGAGCGAGAGTTGATCGCCGACAACGTGCTTGAACATCACACCGGGACACCGTTTGAGTGATCCCGACGGAGGATTCACGGAGGCCGTCTCGGGGGATTGACGCCGAGGCGGCCTTTTTCTTTTCGGGTTCCTCGGGTATACTCTGGTCGCATCACAGTCGCATCACGGTCGCATCGCGGAGGGGGATTTTGGGGTAGTGGTCGGCTCACGGACGCATGGGGAGTGGGGGGTGCGGAAGGCGAGCGGCGGCCGTATCTCCTTGAGCGGCTTGAAAAAGCCTCCGACACCCGATAGACTCTCCATCGGAGCCGCTCCAACGGAGGGTTGGCCGAATTGGCAAGGCACCGGTCTTGAAAACCGGCGGGCTCATCCGGCCCATGTGGGTTCGAGTCCCACACCCTCCGCCACATCAGGAGGGGGCGAAAATCCCATTGGCGTCGACCATGTCGCTTCGTCCCCGGGTGCTCGCATGCGACGCGATTCCCGGCTGATCCCGCCACTGGGAATGCGTCCGGCGAACGAAGACATCGAACATCCTCTCGCCGTGCGAGAACCGCGGGACCCAGCCTCCGATCTCGCTGCTCACTCGACGACCAGACGCGTCGCCAGCGGAATGGGGTTCGTGATGCAGTAGACGCCCGGGCAGCGCTCGCGCGCCAGTCGCTCGATCTCCTCCAACTTCTCGCGCGGTGCGTCGGCCGAGACGGTGACGGTGATCTCCACGCCTTCGACAATCGGATTCGAGGAGAGACCGAGCGTGCGACTCAAGTCCACGCGATTTTCAGCGGCCACAATCAACTTCGTGAGCACGATCCCTTCCATCGCCGCTAGCGTCGCGAACGTCCCGGCGAAGCACGACGCCAACCCATAGAGGCAGTATTGAATGGGATCGGGCTTCCGCCCCCCTCCGCCCATGAACGGCGCGCCGTCCGCCTCGACGACGTCCGCGCCCGCCGGATACTCCAAGCGCGCGCGAAACTGCGGCTGCCCGTCCACCAACACCCACTCGCCTTCGACGCGCTTTCGCTTCTTCGCCACCTGGGGATCGCGCTGCACATCGGCGGCGAACGCCATGATGGCTTCCGTGTTGACGTTATTCACGCCCATCGCTTCCCTCCTTCCGAACGTCACGCCTCCGGCTCCGAACCCGACGACACCGCCGAGAGCACCTCATCCACGAAGACCGGCTCCGGACGCGCCCCTTCGATGAACGTCGTCTCGTTGACGACGGTGAGGGGGACGCCCATGACCTGATACTTCGTGATGAGATACGGGAACTCGGAGACCTCGACCATGTCCGCGCGAATCCATTCGCTCTCGATCGCCATGCGATGTGCCAGCCGCACCGCGGCCGGACAATACGGGCAGGTCGGCGTGACCAAGACCTGAATGTGCACGGGCGCCTTCACGCGTCGCAGCTTCTCGCGCGTCTCGGGCGAGAGTCCGGAATCGCCCCGCGAGACGGCGAGGATCGCATCCACCAAGCTCGCGAATTCATATCCAGAGGGGATCCCGTAGAAGCGAATCCCATAGTCGCGCTCCCCCATGACGACCGTCGCCGGAATCTTATCCACGCCGAAGGCCTCGACCTGTTCGCGATCGAGCTGGAAATTGTAGACGTCCAGGTGGATCTTCTCGGACAGCTCGGCCGTCTCGCGCAAAAGTTGTCCCGTCTCACGACAGGTCGGACATTCCAATTCCTGGGTGAAGAAGACGAGCCGAACGGGATTGACCATCTCGGCCAATCGCCGCTGCAGCTCCTGACGCGTGCGCTCGTCTAAAATCGCCATAGCTCTCTCCCCTCACACGCCAAGTTCCAAACGGGTCCGAAGGACATGCATGACCTGCTCTCGTCCCAAGAGACCGATGATCCGTCCATCCCGAACGACGGGGACCTGATTGATGTTATGATCGTCCATCAGGGCGAGCACATCCACAAGCTCCATCTCCGGCGGGACGGCATGTAATTCGGCCTCGGGGATCGCAATGGCCTCCAGTGGCGTCACCGCCCACTCCGAGCGCGGCACGCGCCGCACCTCATGCAACGTGACCAAGCCCATGAGGCGATCGCCTTCGACCACCAAGGCGCATCGCCGTCCGGTGCGCAGCAAGTGGTCCTCCACCAGCTCGGCTACGCTCATCCCCCGCGGCAGGATCAAACAATCCGTCGTCATCGCCTCCGCCGCGCGAATTCCTCGCAACCAGCGCCGCACATCCAGTTGCGCGACCGTCGCTTGAGCAGCGCTCAGGAGGAACCATCCGATGAATCCCATCCACAGCCCGTTCACGAAATGCCCCGAGAAGGCGACCCACACCCCCACCACGATGAAGACATACGCGATCCCTTGTCCGGCCGCCGACGCTAAGCGCGTCCCTCGGTCATAACTCCCCGTCGCCCGCCACAGCGCCGCGCGCAGAATTCGCCCCCCATCCAGAGGGAATCCCGGGATCAGATTGAACGCCGCCAGCAGGAAATTGATCCGTCCCAACCAGTGGCCGAGCGCATGAAGCGGCTCGCTAAGCGTCTCGACTCCTCGGGAGAAACCGTAAAAGGCCGCCGCCAGGAGAAAGCTCACAACCGGTCCGGCCACGGCGATGTGAAACTCATCGCGCGGCCGACTCGGCTCGCGCTCGATCTGCGCCACACCGCCGAAGACAAACAGCGTGATCGCGCGCACCCGAATCCCCTTGCGCAATGCGACGACGCTGTGTCCGAGCTCATGAAGCAAGACCGAGAGAAATAGGAGAAGACTCGTCACGACGCCCAAGCCGTAGGCGACCCCACTCGACCATTCCGGATACTCCGTCGCAAACTGCGCCACCAGCGACAGCGTCACGAGCACGAAGACGATGAACCACGAATAGTGGAGCCCGACCGGAATGCCGAAGAGCTGTCCTAACCGAATAGTATGCGCGAACACAACTCCCTCACTGAAGAGTCACCGCACGCCGCAGCCCCTGCTGCTCACTTGCCCGTTCGCTTTTCTCGTTCTTCGATGGGGACGTAGTCGCGGCGTGGGGGTCCGATGTAGATTTGGCGGGGGCGGGCGATCTTCTGTTCGGGGTCTTGCAGCATTTCGAGCCAGTGAGCGAT